>ERZ1023324.45-NODE-45-length-58374-cov-8.204239_pt1 | contig 58374 bp, 49 predicted proteins | sample MGYA00520886_ERZ1023324 | MGnify/ENA primary metagenome ERZ1023324 (study PRJEB32759, sample SAMN07749864) | skin metagenome | biome: transportation; feature: city; material: polyester macromolecule | host: Homo sapiens | place: Hong Kong:KT line | collected...
CAATCACTGCTTAAATAACTAATTGAATTATATATAAAAATTTAATGTTTGGCATGATAGCGCAAAAGTTGGCACATAACTTGAAAGTTTAATTTCAACAAGCACCACTTTGTTTATCTCTTGTCACAGCACCAAAAAGAGTATAAAGTGGCGTAACGTTTTTTTAATCATTTTTTGCGTAAAAGGAAACGAGCAATGTCGAATAAATTTTTAGATTTAATCAAATCTAGCGAAGCAAAGTGGGTAGATTTTCGTTTTACCGATACTAAAGGTAAAGAGCAACATGTAAGCTATCCAGCTGACAGCATGGACGAAGACATTTTTGAAGAAGGTAAAATGTTTGATGGTTCATCAATCGCTGGTTGGAAAGGCATTGAAGCGTCAGATATGATTTTGATGCCAGATGCTGATACCGCCTTTGTCGATCCTTTCTTTCGTGAAACGACAGTTGTTGTGACCTGTGACGTTATCGAGCCATCAACCATGCAAGGTTATGACCGTGACCCACGTTCAATCGCGCGACGTGCTGAAGAATACCTAAAATCAACGGGTATCGGTGATACCGCATTCTTTGGTCCAGAGCCAGAATTCTTCGTATTTGATGATGTAAAATGGTCAATCGACATGTCAGGCGCCCGTCACACCATCTCAGCTGATGAAGCCGCTTGGTCAACCGATAAAGAAATGGAAGGCGGTAACTATGCGCACCGTCCACGCGTCAAAGGCGGTTACTTCCCAGTACCACCCGTTGATAGCTCACAAGATATGCGCGCTGATATGTGTGCCGCGGTAGAAGCGATTATGGGTGAAGGCCGTGTTGAAGTCCATCACCATGAAGTTGCCTCTTGCCAGCTAGAAATCGGTGTATCATTTAATACCCTAGTTCGTAAAGCGGACGAAGTACAACAGTTCAAATATGCGGTACACAACGTTGCACACGAATATGGTAAGACTGCGACCTTTATGCCAAAACCGATGGTTGGTGATAATGGTTCAGGTATGCACGTTCACTTGTCAATCCAAAAAGATGGCAAAAACACCTTTGCCGGTGATGAATACGCAGGGCTGTCAGAAACGGCGCTTTTTGCAATCGGTGGTATCATCAAACATGCTCGTGCATTAAATGCCATCACTAACCCATCAACCAACAGCTATAAACGCCTAGTACCGCATTACGAAGCGCCTATTAAACTGGCTTATTCAGCGCGTAACCGCTCAGCGTCAATTCGTATTCCATACGTGGCAAGCCCGAAAGGCAAGCGTATCGAAGCACGCTTCCCAGACCCAGCAGCTAACCCTTACCTTTGCTTTGCCGCATTGTTGATGGCAGCGCTTGATGGTATCCAAAACAAAATCCATCCAGGTGAAGCCGCAGACAAAAACTTATACGACCTTCCACCAGAAGAAGAAGCATTGATCCCAACGGTGGCGGAGAACTTGGAAGTTGCGCTTAAAGCGTTAGAAGACGACCATGAGTTCTTAACCAAAGGTGGCGTATTTACCAAAGAAATGCTTGACGCTTACATTGCCTTGAAAAAAGAAGAAGTAGAGCGTTACAACGTATCAGTTCATCCAATCGAATTTGATATGTACTACAGCTGCTAATAAGTTCGCTTTTCAAAAAACCCAACTTCACATTAAGTTGGGTTTTTTTATGTGAAATTTTTAGGCTAATAGGCAAAATTATTTAGGGATTGATTATCAAGCTTGCTAAAATATGCACAATAATGGGTTTTGAGGGGAAGGCTTATATGATTTTGAAAAAATACAGTACCGATCATAATAGTAGTTTGCGCTATAACTTCGCACTCATGGCTTTGGGGTTATTGCTGTCACAGTTAAGTCATGCTGAAGTGTATAAGACGACAACCTCAGAGGGTCAAGTGGTATATACCGATAATATCAATACCGCTTATCAATACAATAAAAACAGCAAAAATATCAGCGTATTAGATAAATTACCCACCCAATCACAAGTATCATCGACGACCAATCAATCAACAACGACATCTAATAACTTGAACAATGAAGTTGATAATGCAGCGAGTACGGCTACGGACAATCGTTTGCCCGATAGTTTAGGTGATAGCTTAACTGATCGCTTATCGACACAATCCATCTCAGCAAGCCACCAGGGCGATTATGTATTAAACATTGTATCGCCTGAAGCCGGGCAAACGCTGCGACGGGGTAGTCAACCAATTGAGATTAACGTTGCTTTGACACCGAGTTTAAAAACAGGCGATAGAATCGTCTATCAACTCAATAACCAAACCTTAGCGACCATAAAAGACACTAGCTATACTATCGCAACTACCACGCTCGATCCTAACCCTTATACCATTACCGTAAGTGTTGAAAACGTCTTAGGGGAAGTCATCGCGCAAGACACTCGCGCTATCACTCTCATCAGTAATAATGTACTGTATCAAAAAAAACGTAAAGCGATTGCGCAAGCACAAAAGAAGAAAGCCAATCAACCTTGGTATAAAAAAATACTTTAATACTTTAAGCTATCGTTAAATTTGCTTATACCATAAGGCACTACCATAACCGATGCAGTTTTATCCAATCGAACACCATAGCTGGGTGGCTATTGATATTCACCATAATTTGGGTGAACAGGCTACGCTATTAACCAATAAAGCGGCGTCAACCCATAAAACAGGGTCGATGTCTTGTCGTCAATTGCTAAAAAAGCTACAGCAAGCGCTCAATGTGACAGGCGAGTTAATGGATACAAACTTTCCTTATCATTTTATAACCGCTGATGGTTACACTTGGTATGTCAGTTTTAGCCATAGCCGCCAACATGCCGCAGTATTGATTTCGCCCTATACAAATATCGGCATTGATGTTGAAGACAGCGCAATTAGTCATCACGTTGCTTCGCGTTTTTTTTCACCCCATGAATACCAATGGTTGAATCAAAAGCCTGCAGTCAATCAAGCAGTTTTACGAAACCTACTATGGCGACTTAAAGAATGTTCCATCAAAACCCATCAACATGCCGACAAGCAATTAATAAAAGAATTAAAGCATGATGTGCTAGATGAATTGGGTGAGGAAGTTATCAATCAACTCATTGGCGTCGATGAGATAAATGCTAAAGATAAGGCTAAAGATAAGCCCATACAATGTGTGCAAACTGACGCTAAAATAGTTGGCAATTTTAGTAGCAAACCTTGCAGTTTTATTATTGTAAACCGTTAAATAAGGCTAAAAAATCGCTGTTTAAAAAAATAACCAATTCTTACGAAATTACTTTTTTTTGTAAAAAACCCATGCTATGATTGCTATAAGAACAATTTACTATGTAAGCGACATTGTAGAGAAATGTTTTAACAAACTATTACAAAAGCTTAACTAGTACATTATTTAGCAGGCGTAGGTAGCGGGTAGCTAAACTTAACTAGGCTTAACTAGCCTTGTTTAAAAAACTACTTTAAAAACCTACCATTAATAGTGTTAAAGGAAGTTATAATATGTCAGTTCGTGAACAAGGCATTGTAAAATGGTTTAATGATTCAAAAGGTTTTGGATTTATTCAGCGTAACAGCGGTGAAGATATTTTTGTTCATTTCCGCGCGATTCAAGGTGACGGCTACCGTTCACTTCAAGATGGTCAAAAAGTTGAATTCATCGTGGTTGAAGGTCAAAAAGGTCTTCAAGCTGAAGAAGTTACCAAAGTCGAATAAGTTGAGCCAAAAAGGGGTTGAAGTGTTATTTTTGACCTTTTTGCAAACCAAGTTGATGTCATTAACTTGGTTTTTGTTGTTTCTCATAGCCAATGATTGATTGGTCAAAATAGGTTAAATCTCTGTGTTTCAAACTTTCTCACAATTACCCCTTCATCCAGCGCTCAAACAAGCGATTGACCAACTAGGCTATCAAACGCTGACCCCTATCCAAGCGCAGATATTGCCCAATACACTCGCTGGGCAAGACGCCATTGGGCAGGCACAAACAGGTACAGGTAAGACAGCAACGTTTTTACTCACCATCATCAATGAATTGCTGAATAATCCTATAAACCCTGAGGTTGATGGCGATCGTTTTTTGGGTGAAACCCGTGCGCTGGTGCTCGCGCCGACTCGAGAACTGGCTCAACAAATTTATCAAGATTGCCTTGAACTCACCAAGTTTACCAAACTGCATACCGTTTGTTTGCTCGGTGGCACAGACTATGACACGCAGTCAAAGCAGCTGCATCAAAAGTTTGTCGATATCATCATCGCCACCCCAGGTCGTTTGATTGATTTTTGCTTTCAGCACCATGTGTATCTCGATCGTCTTGAAATTTTGGTATTAGATGAAGCAGATAGAATGCTGGATATGGGGTTTATACCTGATATCAAACGCTTGATTCGTATGATGCCCGCCAATACGCATCGGCAAACCCTGCTTTTCTCCGCTACTTTTAACCAAGATGTGATGAATTTAGCTTATCGCTGGTTATATCAACCGATTTTTGTAGAGATTGCGCCCGAGCAAAAAACCAGTCAAAACATCGAGCAGCTGTTTTTTACCCTGATGGAATCGGATAAACTGGCGGCGTTACAGCAAATTATTGAAAAAATTTCTCCCAAGAAAATGATTGTCTTTGCCAATCGTAAAGACCAAGTCAAGCGCCTGTATGACAAACTTAATCGTCAGTATAAAGTAGTGATATTGTCAGGGGATGTCATCCAAGCAAAACGCGAGAAATATTTGGCACAATTTCGTCAAGGCGATGCCAATATTTTAGTGGCGACTGATGTCGCAGGGCGAGGTATTCATGTGGATGATGTGGCTTGTGTGGTCAATTATACCTTGCCAGACAGTCCTGATGATTACGTTCATCGTATCGGTCGCACCGGTAGGGCAGGCAATAAAGGCATGAGTATTAGCTTTATCAGTGAAAACGACGGGTTTAACTTGCCGGCTATCGAGCAATATTTGGATGAAAGTATCAAAATGCAGCAATGGTCGAATGATACCCGTTTTTTAGAGGATTAAATTTTTTAATTGATAAAACATTAAGGGCGCTATCAATCAATAGCGCCCTTTTTTACAGCAAAAATACATTAATAAAAATAACGCTATAATCTAACGATATCGACTTTAGCAAGACCATTTGAAGGATTAGCAATTCTGCTAAAAGCACCTTTTGACAAATCTAGCGTACGGCCATATTTGCCGAACCCACCTGTGTCAGTCACGCGTACAACCACACTTTTACCATTGGCTTTGTTAGTGACTTTAAGTAGGCTACCTAATTTGTGCACATTGCTGGCGGCAGTCAGTGCATTTTGATTGAATTTCTCGCCAGACGCCGTGGTACGACCATGATGCTTGCCACCATACCATGAAACAACATCAGCATTGGCTTGCTGGGTGGCTAAAGTAGTAACAAACAAACTGGCAATGATATATTTCATCGGATGTTCCTTTTATCAATTAAAGCGGTCAATAATCTGACTGCTTAAAGGTATCAAGGGGCATTTCCCGTGATTTACATAGTAAAAACAAAGTAATATTGTTTAATATCACTTAAGGGATGTGTATTCTAATTACAAAGTTATGTTATTTCAAACATTTTATTGTAAACAAAATCTTTAATATCGGATATATTTTGCTAAACATATAAGTTGTGTAACTATATCGGCTAGTTTTTCTAACCTGTTGATTTTGTGTAAAAATGATATCTTAAGTAGCTAATCGGATATAAAAAATGCAAAAAAAAGAGAATGCAAGTTATTGCATTCTCTTTTTTATATATGGTGGAGATGGCGGGAGTTGAACCCGCGTCCGCCAGCACTACGCCCATGACTCTACATGTTTAGATTCTGTCTATGGCTTTAATGGTTGGCGAACCGACAGTCAGGATGCCAACCACGAGCCTCTTAAGTTTTGCTCAAATTGGCGAGACAACAATTTAAGCTATCCATCGTGCGTTCGCTTCAAGGAGAGCAACCAGACCAATGGCAATCTGTGCCGTCCCAAGCAGCCCTTAGGCTGCTAGAGCGTAAGTTTCGTCGTTTGCGACTAGTTTAAAATGTATATTTTATTTACGAGTGGACATACTCACTCGACATGCATCATTGAGTTTCATTACCAGCGTCGAAGCCAGAACATCCCCAAATGAACTGTGAATTATATAAGGTTAGTAGCTTAAAATACAAGGCTAAACGTCATAATAGTCAGATAAATTACTAAAAACACACACAGCTTTTAAAACTGTCCAAATTATTGTCATGCATTTGACGTATTGAGCTGATAAGCTGAGGTGTTGAAGTAAGTAAAATTTTTTTGATATATTTTTAGTCAAAGAACAATAGACTGGGTAAATTGAATAAGCTACAGGTAATTAATGGATGACAGGGAATAAAAAAAATTCGCCAAGCATCATGCGGATGTCACAAAATCAGCTCAAACGCCAGCGTGAATGGGTGTATTTGGCGCATTTTTTAGCCATGCTGCATTTACATCCTGCCAAAACCATCTCAGGTACGGATGATGGTAATGAGCCTGATTTTACCTGTATTTTTTATTGTGACAAAGGTGAATATGCAATTGGCATCGAATTAACGACTTTGCCAAGACTACGCGATAGACTCGGTAATGACAATTTAATGTTAAAACGTTGGTACTGGCAGTCGCTATTACAGTTGTCAACCAAATTGACACAAACACGGTTTAATGGTGAGGGCGAGATAGTAGGTATCAAAGCTAATTGGGCTAATTGGGCTAATTGGGTCAATTGGCAAAAGATTGATAATCGTAATATTTCAAATATATCGCAGCAATTTATCGAGCCATCGAGTGATTTGCCACATCCTACGCTCAGTAGTAAATTACAAAACGGTATTGCCAAAACCATGCGTTGGTTACCCAGTGCGTTTTTTACCGATATGGCAGATGAAAACGAAGATTTACCGATTGATTCCTACATCAATCAAAGTGATATTGATGCGGTGATGAGTAAAAAAGCGCATAAAGTCCAAGCGTACTGCAAAAAAAGGGCGTTGGATGAAGTGTGGTTATTGATTCATACCAATGAACAGCAAGAAAAGGGCTTATTAACTTTTGATACAAGTGAAGTATTGCATCACGGTAGTGAGTTTAATCGAGTATTTTTAACCTTATATCCCACCACGACACTGCTACAAGTTGCTAAATAAAAAAGGCTAAATCTACATTTAGCCTTTTTTATGCTGAAAAATTTCATTTAATCATCGAGTTGTTCCATGACATCATCAGTAAAGTTGACGTTGGTATAGACTTCTTGTACATCGTCCAAATCTTCTAGCATATCAATCATTTTCATGATTTTTTTAGCATCTTCGACATCAGTGACATCCGCCATGGTTGAAGGGGACATGGTCACTTCTGCGTTGTCGGATTTTAAACCGGCTTTTTCTAAGGCATCCATCACGTCACCGAAGTTCTCTGGCTCAGTGACCACTGTGATACTATCACCGTTATTTTCAATATCGGTTGCCCCGGCTTCAAGTGCGACTTCCATGATAGTATCTTCTAGCGACACATCATCAAAGGTAATTTCACCGCGTTTGCTAAACATATAAGCCACTGAGCCTGATGTACCCAAGTTGCCACCATTTTTGCTAAAAGCATGACGCACTTCGCCAACGGTACGGTTGAGGTTATCCGTCATGGTCTCGACAATCACCGCAACACCGCCCAAGCCATAGCCTTCATAGGTGATTTCTTGCATGTTGTCATTGTCACCGCCGCCTGCACCACGTTCAATCGCCCGTTTTACAGTGTCTTTGGTCATATTAACTGAGTTGGCTTTTTCCACCGCCGCACGCAAACGCGGGTTACTTGCTGGGTCTGGGTCGCCTTGTTTGGCAGCAGAGACCAGCTCACGAATGATTTTGGTAAAGACTTTACCTTTTGCCGCATCTTGTTTGGCTTTACGGTGTTTGATGTTTGCCCACTTGGAATGTCCGGCCATGAGTGTATCCTTTATCTAACTATCTAACGTAACAATCTGATTTTCAAAATTTTGCGTGCGCTATTATAAACGAGCAACCCCGATTTTTGATAGGGGGTTGCACTTATGTCATCGCAGGAAATGTTATTGAAAGTGAAAATCAAACCTAAGGGCGAGGCAAGTCGTCAGGTCGTGGCAATGTCGGCAAATCAATATAGCGGTGTATCAACTCACTTAAATCAATGGTTACTTTTAAATTCACCAAGTTCCAGTACTGTCCAGAAATGGTTCGATCAAGCATCATGGTAAGTGGGGCAGGTTGAAAGCTTTGCCAGTATTTAAGCGACTCTTTTGCTTTGGCAATCGCTTGAAAATGGGTCTGGCTGGTGGCAAAGTCGTAAGGCGCGTGTTTGGATAAATCAAACAACTGGGTAAAACCATACGGGGTTAAACCAATCTGCAACCAATCGTTATAAAAGTCTGTGGGCAGTGGTTCATCATTGTCTTTTTTGATGCCAATGCTGACCAAATCTTGCTCAAGCGCTGTCACATCACCGCTCAGGCAGTGAATGGCAAAGCGTTTGAATAACGCAACTTCGTCATGGCTGTAAGATTTGATACCACCAAAGTCATAGGCAATGACCGAGCCATCAGGGCGAAACGCAAAGTTACCTGGATGGGGGTCACAATGCAGACGATACAGTTTGAACAATTGACCGGCACTAAAATCAAATAAGCGAGTGGCGATTTTTTGTTTGGTGTCATTGTCCCAAGTGGCAGCCACTTCGAGCTTTTCACCCAGTTCTTGTGATAGGGTTAAAATCCGTTTGGTCGAATGGCTATGAAAAACTTTGGGGATAATCAGCCCATCATCATCACTGTGAAAACTGCCAAAAATTGCCAAATTATGGGCTTCTTTGCTGTAGTCAAGCTCGTCATACAGGCTATCACGGATTTCTGCAAAAATTTTATCTTGCAAGGTTTTATCCATATTGAGCACGCCAGTTATCTTAAGCGCCAAGCGAACGTGTTTTAAGTCACTATCGATACTGGTATCAACATCGGGGTATTGCACTTTGACTACGACCGCTTCACCGGTTGGCAACACCGCTTTATGGACTTGACCGATAGAGGCTGCCGCAAAGGGTGATTGCTCAAACTGGGCAAACAACGCCTCAATCGGTTGCCCCAATTCTTTTTCCACCTGCTGTTTGATGACGGCAAACGGCATGGGCGGCGCGTCTTTTTGTAATTTCTCCAGCGCTTTTGAGACTTCAGGCGGAAACACATCTTTATACTGCGAGGCAATTTGACCGACTTTCATCACCGCGCCTTTCATTTCGCCTAAGGTGTCGGCGATTTGCAGCCCTACGGTTTGCAGCATTTCGCTACGGGCTGTGAGTTTATCTTCTTCAGAGCCTGCAAAAGACTTAATAGAATTTTTAGCTGCTTTCCCTGCGATACTGGCAGTCATACCGGCAAGTTTTAAAAAACGTTTTTTTGATGACATAGTGGTTGTCTTATAGCAGAATTTTTTAATTAATTTATCAGTGAAACTATCAGGTAAATTATCAAGTTTTAAGTATTGAGATTAGCAGAAAATGGCTATTTTTGCTATGTACCGTGCTGAAATTTAGCGAATTTTGTGCATAGCTTGGCATAAAAAACTTGGCACAAAAAAAGGCGCCACGATGACACCTTTTTTATCCAAACCGTTAAAAATTATTGTAAAAATAAGCGATAGCCTAAGTTATCGGTGAGGTTTTCGCACTCATAGCCAATGTCTTGCAGTTTGGCAAGTAATTGCTCGGCGGTTTGCTCACCCATTTGAATGCCCGCTAAGATACGCCCTTCAGCCGCCCCATGATTGCGATAGTGGAATAAAGAAATATTAAACTGTGAGCCCAATTTTTCAAGGAAGTTGAGCAGCGCGCCAGGACGCTCGGGAAATTCAATGCGAAATAATTGCTCGTCTTTTAATCCCGCGTGTCCGCCGATTAAATAGCGAATATGGGTCTTGGCGACTTCATCATCGGTCAAATCAATCGCGGCATCATCGGCTTCATTGAGTAACTGGTGGATTGCTTTGCGCTCTTTTTCCCCTTCTTTGAGGGCGATACCGACAAAAATATTGGCAGCGTGATGGGCGTAGTTGGGGTTGGTGTTGATGCGGTAGTTAAATTCGGTGATGTTGCGACCTTTGAGTGAGCGGCAAAAATCCAAGAAGGCGCCTGTGCGCTCAGGAATGGTCACCCCAAAAATCGCTTCTTTTTTCTCACCAATTTCGGTACGTTCAGCGATATAGCGTAAGCGGTCAAAATTCATGTTGGCACCACATAAAATCGCCACACAGTTTTTGCCCTGTAGATTATGATCTTCGATGTATTTTTTCATACCCGCGACTGCCAACGCGCCTGCAGGCTCGACGATGGTGCGGGTTTCATCATACACGTCTTTAATCGCCGCACACACTTCATCATTGCTACAAGTGACCACATCAGGCTCGACCACGGGACCTGAGTTATCGCTTTTTGGCATACGGCAGACGTCAAACGGTATTTCACCCAGCTGCGCGACTGCCACCCCATCGACAAACAACCCCACTTGGGGCAGACGTTTGCGTTCGTTAGTGGCTAAAGCAATTTTTAAACAGGCTGCTTCTTCTGGCTCGACCGCCACGACTTTGACATGCGGTGCAACTTCCCCCAAAAACGCCGCGACACCTGAAATTAAGCCACCGCCACCAACGGCAACAAACACATATTCCATTTTACGCCATTGTTGTACTAGCTCCATGGCAATGGTACCTTGACCTGCGATGACCAGTTCATCGTCATACGGCGGGATAAAGGTCAAGCCATCGGTTTGGGCGCGTTCAATGGCATAGCGGTTAGATTCATCAAAACTATCGCCATATAGCACCACATTACCGCCCAAGGACTTGACGGCACTGACTTTGATATCGGGGGTGGTGGTCGGCATCACGATAATGTTATTGAGTCCCAAGCGGCTAGCCGAGAAGGCGACGCCTTGCGCGTGGTTGCCGGCAGAGGCACAAATCACGCCTTTGGCTTTGTCTACTTCGCTCAACTGGCTAATTCGATTGTAGGCGCCCCGCAGCTTGAAAGAAAACACTGGCTGAAAATCTTCACGTTTAAAACGAATATCGTTGTTAAACCGTTCACTGAGTTTTTTGGCGGGTTCAAGCGGCGTTTGAATAGCAGCATCATACACGGTCGCTTGAAGGATAAGGCGTACCCAATCTGATAACATAATAATGACCTAAGTTTGAAAAATACGTTTGAAGATTTATTTTTACCCTCTGTGTGCTTTCATAACCAAAACACAGCAAATCGTTAGAGAAGTAAAAAATAAGTGATTAGATTAGGACTTTAGGGTTTAGCTTGCAAGTGCTTTTACGGTAAAATAAGTTGGGTAATTGATAGCATTAAGTTTTCTATCTGTTTTTTTGATAAATTCCTAACAAGGCTGGGTCTATGAGTACGATGAATGCAAGCACGCAACAACAACAAAAACAAGCCGTGGCAGCAGACGCGTTAAAATATATCGAATCAGGCATGATTTTGGGCGTGGGGACGGGCAGTACCGTCAACTGCCTCATTGAATTATTGCCAAAAGTTAACCTAAAGGGCGCTGTGGCAAGCTCAAAGGTCACCGAAGATAAGCTCAAAGCCCTCGGTATTGAGGTGATGGATTTAAATTTCACGGGTGAGTTAGACTTATATATTGATGGTGCCGATGAAGTAAACGAGCACTTACAGCTAGTCAAAGGCGGTGGCGGCGCTTTAACCCGTGAAAAAATTGTTGCCGCTGCTTCTAAGCAGTTTATTTGCATGGTGGATGAAAGTAAATGGGTGCAGCAATTAGGCGTTGGCTTTCCACTACCGATTGAAGTGTTGCCGCAAGCGCGTTCGTATGTGGCGCGTGAGTTGGTGCAGCTTGGCGGTGAACCGGTCTACCGTGAAGGATTTGTCACCGATTATGGCAATTTGATTTTGGATGTTTATGGCTTAGATATCGGCTTGGACATTGAGAAGGTAGCAGCGTTTGAAGCAAAGTTAAACAATATCGTTGGGGTGGTGTGTAATGGGTTATTTAGCGCACAGCGCGCTGATATCTTGCTGATGGCAACGGCAGATGGCGTAAAAAAATTAACAGCCAAGTAAATTACCATTAAGTTAACGTTTGTTAGTAATGTTGTCATACAACAAAAAAGACCAAGTCACGATGACTGGTCTTTTTAATTTATAACCGATTTAGTTTATAACCGCTAATGGCAAGCTTGATGGCAGGCTCATTAGTGCATGTATTGACCGCCGTTTACGTTGATGGTCTCACCTGTGATATAAGCAGCGCCATCGCTGACCAAATACACCACGGCAGCGGCAATCTCTTCCGGTTGGGCGATACGACCCATTGGGATGCCGGCTTTGATGCTTTCCATCACTTTTTCAGGCACTGCCATCACCATTTTAGTACCTGTATAACCCGGTGCAACCACGTTAACGGTCACCCCAGATTTAGCGCCTTCTTGTGCCAACGCTTTACTAAAGCCGATGATACCCGCCTTGGTGGCTGAGTAGTTGGTTTGCCCAAACTGACCTTTTAAGCCATTAATTGAGCTGATACTCACAATACGCCCAGATTTTTGCTCAAGCATTTTGTTAAAAACGGGTTGGGTGACCGTGAATAGTGATTTTAAGTTGGTATCAATCACCTCTGACCATTGCTCATAAGTCATTTTTTTGAAAGTCGTATCACGGGTGATACCTGCGTTATTTACCAACACATCAATGTGACCTGCTTTTTCAATTGCATCAAGAATGGCTTTGGTGGCGGCTTCATGGTCGGTGAGATTGGTTTCAACAAAGGTGAAATCGCTGGCATTCATGCCTTCTTCTTTTAACCAAGCTTCGCCGCGGTTGACCGTGCTATCCGCTTTATGGGTGTAGGTTGCAATGATGTGATAGCCAGCTTGGATTAGCGCATGACAAATAGCAGTGCCAATACCACCTAGCGCACCTGTTACGAGGGCAATTTTTTTATTTGCAGTTGGGTTGTCCGTTGTCATCACAGTACGCTCCTTGTTTGTTGTGATTGTTGGTTGTAATAAAAAATTCAATGATTAGGGTAGTTTATAAGATAAATGTGTTTTTTTTACAATTGAACATGCGGCTAAAATATCACTTACACGCGATTGATATCAGGGTCAAAAAAAAACTATAGACCGAATATTCACATAAATTTATTGACTTTTACTTCCTTGTTTTTTTCATCATATATGAAAATTTGATAACTACCAATATTTTTTACGTTTTTATTTCTATGACAAACATTTTGCTACGCGCAAACGAGTATTTATAGGTTTGTGTGCTAAAAAAATTTGCAACAATAGCGGTTTGTGCTAGGCTATAAGGATAACTTTAAGCAATGTAAGGTTGAGCAAAATACCCTGTATCAACCGCACTTAATCAAGGCTAATTGCTAAATTTCTTTCCTGATGGTACAAAGTTGGCTTAATTGTACAAACTTGATTGGACAAGATTGATTGTATCGATACGCAAGCGTGAATGCTTAGTACTTATATATACCACGATGAGGTGGGTCTGTTTATTTAGTCTGTTTATTTATTTGCCACACGGAAATTAGAATGCCGCAACTCTTACCGACGATAGAACAAATCGCTGTATTACAGCAAGCTAGTAATTTTGGCTATCAGTATTGGCAGACTAAAACAAACGTTGCACAAAGCTTTTTAAAAAGCTATCCGCTTACCCAAACGCTCGATGTCCAACATATCAAAGATTTAATACGCGATTATACGCTGGATGAAGATTACCAATTGGCGGATGAAGCAAGCGTGATGCGGGGGCTGCGTCATCTACGCAATTTGTTGATGGTGCGCTGGATTTGGCAAGATGCATTAAATCTGATTAGCCTAGAGCAGCTGACATGGGAGCTATCAAAATTTGCCGATTATTGTCTCATCTTTGCCAAAGACTATGTGTATCAAGATTTAATCAGTCGCTATGGCGAGCCGTATTTTTTTGATGAAAAAAATAAACCACATAAGGATGATTTAGCCATCATCGCCATGGGTAAAATGGGGGCAGAAGAGCTCAACTTATCAAGCGATATCGATTTGATTTTTGTCCATCAGGGGCAAGGTGAGACGGTGGTTGACCCGTTAAAACAACCAGGGTCAAAAGCTGCTAAATCCATCGATAACAAGAAATTTTTTACCAAATGGGGTCAAGGCATCATCAATCTGCTTGATAAAAACACCCAAGATGGTTTTGTATTTCGCATTGATATGCGCCTGCGTCCTTGGGGCGATGGCAGTGATTTGGCAATTCATTTATCGGCACTGGAAAAATATTTTGCCCAACATGGACGGGCGTGGGAGCGATTTGCTTGGCTAAAAGCCAGAATCGTCAACCCTGTCACCTTTAGCGATAGCTTAAAAGCCCTTATCAAGCCGTTTGTATTTCGTTATTATGTTGATTATAGTGCCTTTGCCGCACTACGTGAGATGAAATCGCTGATTCAAAACCAAGTCGAACAACGTCAAGATACCGACAATGTCAAACTGGGTGCGGGGGGTATTCGTGATATTGAGTTTATCGTGCAGTCGTTTCAGTTGATTTATGGCGGGCGTGTCAGTGATATCAGAGTAAAAAACTGCCTACAAGCGATGAGCCAACTGGAAAAACATGGCTTTATCGATGCTGTGACCCATGAGCAATTGGCACAAGCCTATCGTTTTTTACGCAGATTGGAGCATGGTATCCAAGCCATCAATGATGAACAAACCCAGCGACTACCACAAGATGCCATGCAGCGACATCAGCTTGCCCAAGTATTGGGGTTTGCCGATTGGGCGGCATTGTTAGCCAAACTCAATGAATACCGCCAAACGGTAAAAATACCTTTTGACGAGCTGGTCAGTGATCGTAAGCAGTCTGATGAACAACTGCAAGTGGATCATCAGCACAATTTATCTGAGCTTGAGCAAAAATTAAGCGCTGACAATAAAGATAAATTAAGTCAGTTTTGGCAAAGTAAGCTCATCGCAGGGCTTAGTGAAGAAGCCAAGACTCGCTTAAATGCTGCCTATCCGATTCTAATCAATGGGTTGTTACATTCTGATTTAAGCGAAGATGCAATCAACGTGGCGTTACCTAGAATGTTGACACTGCTAGAGGCGGTAAGTCGTCGGTCAATTTATTTGGTCATGTTTGTCGAAAACCCAACGGCAGCCGCCAAATTGATTCCCATGTTGGCAGCAAGCCCTTGGATTGCGAGCGAATTGGTCAGTTATCCTGTTTTGCTGGATTCATTTATCCGTGAAAAATACCGTCATTTACCTGATAAGGCAGAACTTAGTGACATCTTGCGTCAGCAGTTGTTACGGGTAGAGCCTAATGATGAAGAAGGGCTACTCAACGCCTTTCGTTTTTTCAAAAAAACCCAAGTCTTGGCAGTGGCGGCGAGTGATGTGTTGGCGGATAGACCGTTGATGAAAGTCTCTGATTCACTCACCTTTATCGCTGAAGTGGTGCTTGAAAAAGCGTTGCAACGGGTATTTGGTGAATTGGTAAAAAAACATGGGTATCCTGTCAATGCCCAAGGCGAGCCTGTGAGTGAAGCGCATAATGGCTTTGCGATTATCGGTTATGGTAAGCTTGGCGGGCTTGAGATGAGTTATAGCTCAGATCTTGATCTTGTGTTTATTCATGACATTGATGAAGAAGCGATGACGCTCGGTGAAAAACCCATCAGCGGTATGAAGTTTGCCGCACGCCTTGCCCAAAAACTGATGAATTATTTGACCACCCAAACGCGCGATGGTCGTGTCTATGAGATTGATATGCGCCTGCGTCCCTCGGGTCAAGCGGGTATGATGGTGGTATCTACCCATGCGTTTGAACTTTACCAAATGCACAAAGCTTGGGCGTGGGAACACCAAGCGTTGGTTCGCGCTCGTGCGATTTGTGGCGATAACCGCGTGATGACGCGATTTGACCAAATTCGTAAAGAAGTATTGTGTCTGCCGCGCGATAAAGATAGTGTCCGTATCGAAGTGTCCACCATGCGGCATAAGATGCAAGACCATTTGGGCAGCAAACCGCATACCAAGCAGCAAGGGTTATTTCATCTGAAACAAGATGCAGGCGGATTGGTTGATATTGAATTTATTGCCCAGTTTGCTGTCTTGGCGTATGCCAATAGTTATCCTGCGTTGGCAGTTTGGAGTGACAATGTGCGTATCTTTGAAGCGCTTGCCAAAACAGGTATTATCGAAACCGAAATATGCCAACAGCTAACGCACGCTTATCTTCGCATCCGCAGTATGACGCATCGCTTGGCTTTGGCAGAGCAGCCGATACTGGTAGATGAAGCCCAGTGGCATGAGCTGCGTAATTTTGTTGATGCGCAATGGCATCGTTTAATCGGGCAGCGTCCAGAATAGATGTAACATCAATTTTTATTTAAACAAAGCACTTTTTATCTCAAACAAAAAACTTTTTATTTAAAACAAAGCACTAGGAGTAATCAATGGCAACAATTCCCAGCATGGCAGACCGTGATGGTTTTATTTGGATGGATGGCAACATGGTAGACTGGCGTGATGCCAAAATCCACGTATTAACCCACACACTGCACTACGGGATGGGCGTATTTGAGGGGGTTCGAGCCTACAAAACCCATGATGGACGCACGGCGATTTTTCGTCTAGAAGACCATACCCAGCGCCTGCTAAATTCAGCTAAAATTTTCCAGCTTGCTGTACCCTATTCGTATGAAGAAGTATTACAAGCACAAAAAGCCGTGGTACGTGAAAATAACCTTGAATCGGCATACCTTCGCCCATTGATTTGGGTCGGTTCTGAAAAATTGGGTATCGCTGCCAAAGATAATAGCATTCACACCATCGTTGCCGCTTGGGTTTGGGGTGCTTATCTGGGTGAAGAAGGCATGGCAAAAGGTATCCGTGTAAAAACCTCAAGTTTTACCCATCACCATCCAAACGTCACCATGTGTAAAGCCAAAGCCGTCAGCAACTACCCAGTATCTATCATGTCAAACCAAGAAGTCACCCGTCATGGCTATGATGAAGCGGTATTGATGGATACCCAAGGCTATGTTTGTCAAGGCTCAGGGGAAAACTTATTTTTGGTCAAAGATGGTGAACTGCATACCCCAGATTTGTCAGGGGGTGCATTGGACGGCATTACCCGTCGCACGGTGATACAGTTTGCACAGGACTTGGGCATCAAAGTGCATGAGCGTAGAATCACCCGTGATGAATTTTATATCGCGGATGAAATCTTTATGACAGGTACTGCTGCCGAGATTACCCCAATTCGTGAATATGATGACCACGTCATTGGCTGCGGCGCGCGTGGTGAAATCACCGAAAAACTGCAAAGTCTATTTTTTGACGTGGTGCAAGGCAAAAATGATAAATACGCGCATTGGCTCAGCTACGTGGATGAATAATCGGTAAAATTGTAGATAAGTGAAAATAAAAGGATAGTTATGTTAAAATGACTATCCTTATTTTTTGAAAAATTATCGGTACTTTGGAAGTGACATGACAACATCGAGTGCAACCACCCCGCTTAAACAAATTATTTGTATCAAATGGGGCACCAAATATGGCGCAGATTACGTTAATAAACTCTATGGGATGGTAAGCCGTAATATCACCCCGCCGTTTCGCTTTGTCTGCTTTACCGACAATACCGATGGCATTCGTCCTGAAGTAGAATGTCAGGATTTGCCGCCCAGCGATATTGTGATGCCTACCAATACCCTTGGTAAATGGCCTAAGTCACGGCTTTGGAATGCACAGCTTGGCAATGTCACAGGAACGGTATTGTTTTTAGATCTTGATGTAGTCGTAGTGGGTAGCCTTGACGACTTTTTTAGTTTTGGCGATGACGATCAGACGGTTTTATCTTATAACCCAAGTAACCCCTTAGAGAAGCTAGGTCAAACCTCGTGTTTTCGCTTTAAAGTCGGTAGTTTGGTTAGTTTGCTAGAAAAATTCCGTGCCGATCCACAAGGGGTGGCGGATAAATATCGCTTTGAGCAGCGTTTTGTCACTCGCAATGCCCCAGGTGGGGTTAAGCTTTTTCCCAAAGAGTGGGTGGTGCATTTTCGCCGCAAATGCCGTCAGCCATTTCCGCTAAATTATTTTATCCCGCCAAAACTGCCTCATGATGCACGCATTATTATTTTCCCTGGCGATTTGTATCCGCAAAATGCGATTGCAGGACAATACAACAAAAATTCTGCCGATAATGCCAAAGACCATTTGGCGCAATTATTCACCGCTGAAAAAATCAAAAAACCGATTTCGCATTTACGCCATTTTATTTTGCCGACTGATTGGGTGGCAACGCATTGGCGAGAATAGAGGATAAACTATGGCGAACTTAGACCAACCTATCAAAATCTTTATCGGCTGTGACCCTAATAACAGCGACCTTGAGCAGATGATGGTGCTAGATTATAGCTTGCACAAACATACCAGCGAGCCTGTCGAGATTATCTGGATGCAGTTAAGCCGTGACCCAAGCAGCGTATGGTATTCCAATCCGCAAACAGGCGAGGGCTGGCATACCGAAAAATGGGCGACCCCGTTTTCGGGCTTTCGTTGGGCAATCCCTGAATATTGTGGCTTTAGCGGACGGGCAATTTATATGGATGCCGATATGGTGGTGTTGGACGATATCGCTAAATTGTGGCAGCACCCGATATCTGATGAGGCGATTCTTGCGGCTAAAGGCGATGGCGATTTGATGCGACTGTGCACCTGCGTATGGGATTGCCAAAAAGCCAAGGATTATCTTGAGCCTGTAGTCCAGCTACAAGCCGATCCTGAGAGCCATAGCAAAATGATGGCAAAATTTAAAGCCAATCCGCAACTCATACAGCTCTACCAAGACAGCTTTAATTGTGTGGATGGCGAAGATTTAGCGATTGAGGATATTCGGATTTTGCATTATTCGGACATGGGAACGCAGTTTAGCCATAAATATTCCTTACCGCGCTTACAAGCCGAGGGCAAAACGCATTGGTTTGATGGGCAGATTTTGCCGCACCCTCGTCAAGATTTGGTTGAGCTTTTCGATACCTATTATCAAGAGGCGATACAAGCGGGCTATAGTATTGAAAACTATCGCACTACGCCGTTTGGCGAGTTTCCAAAAAGAACTTATAAAAAAGGTTACAGAGGTAATGCGGTCACTCGTCCTGCGAAAAAACCTTCTTTATTTAGTCGTTGGTTTAAATAGTCAATAGAGTATTAAATGGCATTGGTTCAGTCACAAAAAATCGTATTAGTGATTAATTCACTGCAAGGCGGTGGGGCAGAAAAATTTGTTTTGACCTTGGGGGAAGCCTTTTACCAGATGGGTTTTGAGGTGCATATTGTCCGATTTGACCCGATTGTCGAACATACATTAAGCGAAAATTTAATCTATCATCTTATTCCTTTTCGCAATTATCGACGCTTGCCGAAAGGTAAAATTCGGCATTTCTTTTTTGCTCGCGCGGTTGATGGCTATATCAATAAACATATTGGTCAGCCTGTGGCAATATTCGTGAACTTGTACCGTGAACATGAGGTATTTTATTATTCAAGGCAAAAAAAGGTGGCGTATGTCATCCATAATCAACTGAGTGAAAAATTAAAACTTGCTACCTTGCCGCCCAAGCAGCTTTCTTACTTTCAACGAATTTATACCAAATACCCTGCTATTTGTGTGAGCGGCGGGGTAGAGCAAGATTTTGCCCATCAATTTGGCGAACCGACCAAAACCACCACGATTTATAACCCCATCGACCGTGATAACATCCGTGTATTAGCTGAGGCAGCTAGCCCAGATTTACCCGCCATCACCCGACAGGGTTATCTTATCCATGTGGGCAGTTTTAAAGCGCAAAAAGGGCATGAAATTTTATTGCAAGCTTATGCCAATTCGGCACAGACATTGCCCTTGGTATTGGTGGGTAAGGGTAGTCTGCAAGCGCAAATTGAACAAAACATTATCGCGTTAAACTTGCAAGATAAAGTGATTTTAACTGGGTTTCAAAAGAATCCTTACCCATTGCTAAAGCACGCCACAGGGTTTGTGTTATCCTCGCATTTTGAGGGCTTTGCATTGGTATTGGCAGAGTCATTGGCATTGGGCGTGCCTGCGATTAGCACCGATTGTCCGTCAGGACCTAGTGAAATTTTGCCGCCGCAGAATTTGGTGGCAGTGGCAGATATCCCTGCGTTAACTGAAAAAATCAACCAATTAATGAGCCATCCTAGCCAGTTTAACGTGCCATTTAACGAAGCTTTTTTGCCGCAAAATGTTGCCCGTCAGTATTTGGCATTTATGGGGGTTGGCTTTGAATAAATCCAAGCGAGAAAAGTGATGCTAAAAAATTATGTGATTAGTCTCGCTCATCATAGCAAGCGGCAAAGCCATATCCAACAAGAGTTTGCTAAGCAGCACATACCTTTTACTTTTTTTTCGGCAGTCACCCCTGATAAAAATACCCAAGTCGCTCAGCGACTGGCGATTGATATCACAAAGTCGGTATCTAGTGACACCGAAATTGCCTGTTTTTTAAGTCATGCTAGCCTGTGGCAACACTGTGTGGATGAAAATCTTGATTATATCGGGATTTATGAGGATGATATTTTTTTAGGTCAGCAGTTCGAGCAGTTGATTCGTCAAATTGATGTTTTGCAAAGCCAAGCTATCGATATTTTAAAATTAGAAAAGGTAAGCCCAAGGGTGCATTTGGCTCATCCGATAGTCTTACCTCAGAGTAAACGGACGATTTATGAATTAAAGTCTCGCCATTTAGGCGGGGCAGGTTATCTGCTATCCCATCGCGCTTGTCAGTATCTATTACAATATATCAGAAACCTACCCCAGCTTGAGGCAGTCGATGTGATGCTATTTGATGTGGGAAAATACCCCAAAGCCCTGCCTGTCTATCAGCTTGTACCTGCGATTGTGATTCAGGAGCATCATCTATTACCGCAAGTTGCTTTGGCAAGCAGCCTGCAGGCAACCAGAAGCCGAGAAATTAAACGACCTTTAACAGGGCTACAAAAAATCAAACGTGAAGTCCTGCGTGCGACACGCCCGCTATATATGACCAACCTTACCTTTGAATAAACCTAAGGAGCCACTTGTGAGCTGCAACCCCTCAAATATCATTGTGTTGGTTATCAACTGCTTGCAGGGGGGCGGGGCAGAAAAGTCAGTATTGACGCTCGCGGAAGGCTTTTATCAACTAGGCTATAAAGTCCATGTCATCCGATTTAAAGCCACCACAGAATATGAGCTTAGCCCACACATTGATTTTCATATTGTCAACTTTAAGTGGTTTAAATTAATCCCCAGTGATAGGGTGCGTTACCAACAATTTGCCAAACATTTAGATAACTATATTTTAACGCATATTGGTCAGCCATGTTTGACGATTGCAAATTTGGAACGGGCGGACAAGGTGTTAAGCTATAGCCAATTACCCAATGTGATTCATGTGATTCGTAATACCCTTTCTCAAGAACTGAAATTAGCCCAAGCTCGCAATAAGCCTATCGATATAGCGCAGCTAAAGACGACCTATCATGCGCAGCCTTGTGTGGCGATTAGTGAAGGGGTGGCGGTGGATTTTAAGGCGACCTTAGGGCTGACGAATATTACCACGATTTATAACCCGATTGATAACAAACTTATTGAGGCAATGGCAGAGGCATACCCGCTAGAGACTGCGGAGTTTATTGTGCATGTGGGCAGCTTCAAGTACCAAAAAGCCCATGATATTCTGCTAAAAGCCTATGCCAAAACCTCGCAACGCTATCCGCTGTATTTGGTGGGTCAAGGCAAACTGATGGCAGAAACCAAACAGCTTGCGGTTGATTTAGGGATTAGCGACAAGGTGGTATTTACTGGCTTTAAATCCAACCCCTATCCGTATATCAAACACGCTAAATGCTTAGTGTTAAGTTCTCGATTTGAAGGCTTTGGGCGAGTGATTGCCGAAGCATTAGCCGTGGATACGCCTGTGATAAGCACCGACTGTCCGTATGGTCCTAGTGAGTTGTTACCAAGACAAAATCTTGTCCCTGTTGATGATATTGACGCCTTAGCCCAATTATTAGAACAAGCAATGGCAAATCCATCGGCGTTTGCCGTGCCGTTTGATGAGCGATTTTTACCCAAAAATATCGCTAACCAATACATTGAGCGATTCGTGACCTCTAATCTGCCCGATACGGAATAAATGTAAACAAATCCTTAGAGATGGGCGAGTGGTTATAAATTTGCACGCCTTTTTGCTGATAGTTGTGGGCTACCCAATCAAACGACGGTACGATACGGTGGGTGATAGCCTTATCAAGTTTGGTCGGGGCAGCATTGTCTTGGTTTTCATAAAACCGTGGCTGCTGGCTATTGATTAAATCAATGCCATACAGATGTATCACTTGAAATCCTAGAGAATAGGCAAGCTGTAACGCCACCAATGCTACCGTTCCCCCTTCAACAAAGCCGTAACGAATATCCCAAGACACCCCAATTTTTTTGTTAATAGTATGATAAGGGCTATGTTTTAGGTGTTTTAGTCGGGTACGTTTATTGAGTGTGACAGCTATTTTGCCTAAAAGGCTAGTTTGCTGAAGGGCAATCAAACTATCATCAATCGGTCTATCAACTGGATAGATGATATAGATATGGTCGGCATATTGAACTAAAAAATCGGGCGCATCTTGCCATAGTTGTTCTGCTACTAAAGCACTGATATACAGCGGATAACCCCCCTGATAATACTGCAGCGGAATACTACAGTTATGTTTAATAAAGCGTGGGTCGGTGATGACATACGCCACAATCTTGTCAAATTTATAGTGTTCGGTCAGGCTAATACTGCCATTTACAAATATAACCGACTCACAACCAAGCAGGTCAATGGCATTGGTCTGGATGCTTGGGCCTGACGCCAAAATATGTACCGTCGTATCAGAGACTTTTGGTAGCACAAATGCAGGATTGACAATACGTAGGGCGATTGTCTGAGTAGATCGGGTAAATATCAAAGAATGATTGGCTACCACCATGCTGATTTTTCATCCTTATGTAGTTGTTTTAATGTGGTGAATGCGCTAGGTTGGTCATGCAATCTAGCAAACACCTTGAGTAAGAGTGTGGTAGAAAAAGGGTCTTCAGCGTAAAAATGCTGATACCGCTCACGCATATGTTTTAGTGTATCGTCCTTACCTAGCCTAAAATAGGTCAAACCAGCATACAGCGGTTTATGATGGGCGTACAAAATAGCGGATTTTTCCTCATCTAGGCTGGCAGATGAACGACACAGATACTGCTGGGTTTCGTAGACTTTTACCGTATTAATCAAAGTAATAATATTGAGTAATATTGCCTTTCTAGTGGGTTTTGGATCAAAATCAATAAAGGTATCGCAGGCAGAGGCAATCCACCGTAAACTTAAATTATCCATCAAATAATCAGTCTGCGTTTGCCAAAGATGGGTAAAGGTTTGAAAAGTTTTTTCAGGTTGAAACCGACGGCGTAATAATACAATCAGTATCGCATGGTAAAAACTAAGTTCAGATTGTCCTATAAACTCGTGTTGCAACGTGGTTAAATGCGTGTATAAATTGCGAATACGCCGTGGCTCATAGTCCATAAGCGGGTTTATCGGTTCATCTCGTTGGGTATCATCTAATAAATGGGGGTGAGCTTGAATAATCGTATCAATGATAGAACAAGTATCACTATCAATCACACGACTTTTCATCGCCTCAATATTTTGCCATGCATAGTGGTCAATAATTTGATTCGCCCCAAGGCGTTTTTCACTTTTAAATAATAAAATAAACTTACGATACCAGTTTGCCATTTTTTATTATTCCTAAAACCGCAAGCTTATGTGAAATTTCTTCTAAGTTTAATTATCCAATGCTTAACTATCCATTAACTATCTAAGGCTTAACTATCAAAGGTTGAGTTATCGCCAATAATCCCTAATCCAGTCAGTTGGTAATACCTTACGATACCATTTACCGCTTTTACCCATGATGGCATCAGGTGGATTCACTTCCCCATGAAAAATCACCATTTTTGCCCCTTTAGGCAAAATCGGCGGTTTGACAAAACTTAAGGGAAATGGCTGCACACATTGGTATTTAAAGCTCACGCACCAAGACGCATCCCAATATTCAAGGTGATGATGCTCACGCAAATAATTGGATAGGTAAGCTTGCTCATGGCGTACTTGGCTACGAATCGTGTCAAAATTTTGCTCAAAATTTGATAACAAATTCGGATAAGTATGTTGTCCGACTTTAAAGCGATACACCGATGAATTACCCACCATGCGCCACGGTTTTTTCCAATCACGGATAATCACCACACTGTCATCGTGCTGCGCTTGATAAGTAAAAAAGCAATCAATATTATCGACAATCACAATATCAATGTCCAAAAATAACGCCGTGCCTTTTAAATCATATAATTCAGGGCTAAAGGTGGTCAGTTTTTTCCAGCCACGTTCAGGAATATTACTGGGTAAATTGAGCTCAGGAATTGGGTAGCATTTGACGTTGGCATCTATCCCTGTGCTATCATCGGTCAAACATACCATTTGAAAGGGCAGTGTTAAATGTCTGTTAACCATATTGTACAGGCGATTAACGTACTCAGCACCGTATTTGGTGCCCCATTTCATACAAATAATGTAACGGTTTTCATCGGGCAAAGCAGGCGCTGAAGTATAATTTGGTAAAGTCATAAGTAAATGATTATCATATTAAGTAAGTGAATTGATAATATCATGATTGCTAAGTTTTGGATAACGCTGGCGAACCGCTACTGCGATGGATGGCTCGGCATTATAAATAACCGGAAATCCTGGCACACGTTTAAAGCGCTTATAGCCCCACATATATTGACTGGGGAAACGGTCAATCATCCGCTCGATGGCGTGGTTCATCGCGGTTGTCGCTGTCACCATGTTTTTGTCATACAAGGCGGGGTCAGTTAGCTCATCACAATAAATATCAAAACCTTGTCCATCGTCACGGCGTACACAGGTCAAACCTACCAAGCTACACTTTGTTTTACTGGCTAATTTGCTAGCAAGGGTACTGGTCAATGTCGGAATACCAAAAAACGGCACCACTTCACCGCCAGATGGGTCAGGGACATGGTCAGGCAATATGATACTAAAACCGCCTGCTTTTAGGGTTTTAAAAATCGCTTTGACCCCAGTCGCATCGGTTGGTACCAAAGTTGCGTTTAGGCGCTGACGCCCTTGTAGCACAAACTGATTGGCTTGTTCACCTTTCACGGGTTTATACATGATGGTGGGTGCACCAAACTGGTTGAGCCACGCATTCATGATTTCCCATGTTCCCAAATGCGGCACAATTGCAAGCATGCCATTGGGATTTTGTAAGCCTTGCATCAAAACTTGTTGATGATGCACGGTATGGATTTGTTTAACCGACCATGCAGGTGGCATCGCCCAGCTTTTAGCCGATTCCACCATATTTTTGCTTTGATTGGCAATACAGGCTCTGGCAAGCTGGTCACGCTGCGATTCGGTGAGTTCAGGATAGACAAGTCGTAAGTTAGTATCCACCGTTTTCATGATACTTTTGTCACGACGAAGTGAAATGATAAAGCTTGCGATATGTGCCAATAGATATAGCATCCACATTGGCACATATTTGAGAAGAGTAAAGGCATTCATCTAATTAAAGGTGTGACCTTGATTAAGATTGTGGCGCTTTACTGTCTTTTTCGCGTATACGGATACCCAATTCACGCAGTTGTTTGCCATCCACAGGCGCAGGGGCTTCAGTCAGCGGACATTCAGCCGTTTTGGTTTTTGGGAAGGCGATGACGTCTCGAATCGATTGTGAGCCTGTCATTAGCATAATTAACCGGTCAAGACCGAATGCCAAACCACCGTGCGGTGGCGCACCGTATTTTAGCGCGTTAAGTAAGAATGAGAATTTCTCTTCGGCTTCGGCTTCAGAAATACCCAAGGCTTCAAATACCGCTTTTTGCATATCCAAAGTATTGATACGCAGTGAACCACCACCGATTTCAGTACCGTTTAATACCATGTCATAAGCGATAGACAGCGCGGTTTCTGGGTTGTTTTTCATCGCTTCAACCGTGCCTTTTGGCTTGGTGAAGGGGTGATGCACCGACGTCCATTTGCCGTCATCGGTTTCTTCAAACATTGGGAAATCCACCACCCAAAGCGGCGCCCACTCACAGGTTAGCATATTTAGGTCCAGACCCAATTTGACACGCAGCGCACCCATGGCATCATTGACGACTTTGGCTTTATCCGCGCCAAAGAAGATGATATCACCGGTTTGCGCCTCAGTACGTTTAATCAGCTCGACTAATACTTCATCGGTCATGTTTTTGATAATCGGTGATTGCAGACCTGATTCTTTATCGACACCGTTGTTGATGTTGCTCACATCGTTGACTTTGATATAAGCCAAACCTTTTGCGCCATAGATGCCGACAAATTTAGTATATTCGTCGATTTGTTTACGGGTGAGGTCGCTACCCTGTGGCACCCGAAGCGCCACCACACGACCTTTTGGGTCTTGAGCAGGGGCTGAGAATACTTTAAATTCCACAGACTGCATGATATCAGCCACGTCAATTAACTTCATAGGAATACGCAAGTCTGGTTTGTCAGACGCATAATCACGCATGGCTTCAGCGTATGTCATACGCGGGAAGGTATCAAATTCAATGTTCATCATGGTTTTGAACAAGTCTTTTGTTAATCCTTCGGCAATGTTCATGATATCTTCATCACTTAAGAATGAGGTTTCGATATCGATTTGGGTAAATTCTGGCTGGCGGTCAGCACGTAAGTCTTCATCACGAAAACATTTAGCAATTTGATAATAACGGTCAAAACCCGCCACCATTAGCAGCTGTTTAAATAGCTGAGGCGACTGTGGTAGGGCATAAAACTCACCATTTGACACGCGGCTAGGCACCAAATAATCACGCGCGCCTTCTGGGGTGGCACGGGTCAAGATGGGGGTTTCTACATCCAAGAAACCTTGGTCATCTAGGTAACGGCGAATGGTCGAAGTAGCTTTGGCACGAAACTTCATACGCTCTTGCATCTCTGGACGGCGCATGTCTAAAAAGCGATATTTTAGGCGCAGTTCTTCAGAAACGTTGGTAAACTCATCATTGAGGGGAAATGGCGGCGTCTCAGAAGTGGCGATTGTTTCGATGTCTTTGGCCAATAACTCCACTTGACCGCTGGTCATGTTTTTGTTTTCAGTACCGGCATAACGCTGACGCACACGACCGGTGATTTTGAGCACATATTCAGAACGCGCGCTATCTGCTGTAGCAAATGCTTCTGGGGTATCTGGGTCGATGACCACTTGCAGTAGGCCTTCACGGTCACGCATATCCAAGAAAATAACCCCACCGTGGTCACGGCGACGATGCACCCAACCGCAAATAGTGATGGTTTGGTCGTTTAAGTTTTCGGTGACAAGCCCGCAATAGTGTGTACGCATCATAATGAAGCAATCCCAATATTTTTCGTAATGTAAGAAGTAGCAAAAATTTTTATAAACGAATATTATGCCTTGTTTACTCAAATTTCACAATATGAAACACGGTTTATCATGCATATCTACTAGCCATGCCTGTCACAGACATTTCGCGAATATTGTGTGGATAAGCGATTGAAAACAGCAAAATAAACGCTATATAAAACCCATTGTGTGAATTTTTTCCTTAATTAGAGCCCTTAATTAGAGAGTTATTATGCTATTTCAAAATGCCAAACATCCGGTTGAAATGAAAGTCACCCATTTAAATAAAGTCAAAGCCCAGCGCAAACAACAATTACAATTGCAAATGGTGAATGATAAAGGGTTAACATCACTCATCAGCCGCGCATTTACAGACTTGACGAAAAAAGACAATCCCAAAAAAACCCCCTCAAAATTTGGTCTGTTCAAAAATAAACCCGCCAACAAAAATTGTTTTGTGCTGGATTTTCATGGCGATATCAAAGCCACTGAAGTACAGCAACTGCGTGAAGAAATCAGCACGCTATTGACGGTCGCGCAAGCTGAAGATGAAGTCATTGTGCGCCTTGAATCCTCAGGCGGTATGGTACACGCATATGGCCTCGCTGCTGCCCAGTTGGCACGTATAAAAGAAGCAGGGCTACACTTAACGGTCTGTATTGATAAAGTCGCCGCCAGTGGTGGCTATATGATGGCGTGTGTGGCTGATAAAATTTTGGCGGCGCCATTTGCGGTGGTGGGCTCGATTGGTGTGGTGGCACAAGTGCCTAATTTTCATGATTTATTAGAAAAACATGACATCGATGTCGAAGTATTTACCGCAGGTAAATACAAACGCACGGTAACCGTTTTTGGTGAAAATACCGAAGAAGACAAACAAAAATTCCAACAAGAACTGGAAGAAACGCACAAACTATTTAAAGACTTTGTGCGTAAATACCGTCCAAGTTTGGATGTTGAACAAGTGGCAACCGGTGAGCATTGGTACGGTGAAGATGCGATAACGCGCAATTTGGTCGATGCCCTGCAAACATCGGACAGTTATATCTTAGAAAAAATGACAGATAGCGAATTGTATGCCATTCAATCTCGCCAAAAACCGACCATCGCGCAAAAGCTAGGCATCTCGCAAGCGGCACAAGCGGTGGTAGCGACAGCGATTGATAAACTACCAGATGCCTTGGCAAAGTTAGAAAGCGCTAAAATGCCGATGGTCAAAAAATAACCGTAAGATAAAATAATAAAAACCTGTGGTGATAAAACCTGTGACAAAAACCCGTGACGAAAACCTATGAGGCTTGGCAGGTTTTTAACTTTTTAATGGCGACACATTTGGGCGTATAACTATGAAACTATTTATGTTAAAAATCGGGGCGCGTCCCCAAGGACGACTCATTGAACAGCATGATGTGATGTTTGTGATTGCAAATAGCCTAAGTGAAACAATTGAGAGTGTCAATCAGCACTGGCCGGCAGTCAAAAACAACTGGCACTTAGACGCATGGCGAGAAGTGAAGCGGGTGGGTGATTATCAAATTTTGTTGTCGACAGATAGCTTGTCAAAGGATGGATTGTCAAAAGATGGATTATCAAAAGATAGCGCGCTTGCAGATAACATATTGGCAGATGATAGGGTAGATAACAAATTAGATAGTCACGGCAAACAACTTTATTTTGTCAATTTAGGCGGTTATCTACCGGGTCAATTTGAAGAGTTCCATTATAAAACACTTGTGGTAGCCGAGACGCTAGGTAAAGCAACGGCGCAAGTTAAAAAAACGGCATTTTATCAAGACTATACATTTGATAATGTCGATACCGCCAAAAGCGGCGTGGCAACCAGTCATGTAGATGATAAGCATCAACTAGACTTGGATGATATTCACTGTGTGGCTGATTTACTGCCAAATGACGTGGCATTAACCATTCAGCCATTAACCGAGCCTGAAAAAAATCAGCTACCTGACGATGCGCTGCATATTGGTTATTTAAGTCTCAAGCAAATCAAAACCATGATTGACTAACCGGTGACGCGTCTGATGGCGTATTTTGGTGCTGTCAATCATTGCCTTTACTCGGCTTTGCCTTTATAGTAGGCTCATTTTTAACTCGCTTTTTTTAACCCCTTCTTTTTATCTACAAAAGCTCTTTATAACCAATGAAACAAGCCACCGCCCTTGATATCCTTAAAACTGGTAAAAATGTGTTTTTAACAGGCTCAGCAGGGGCGGGCAAGACCTATACCATCAATCAGTATTTGCATTATCTGCGCGCAAGGGATGTGGCGGTCGCGGTGACGGCAAGCACAGGCATTGCTGCCACCCACATGAACGGCATGACCATTCACAGCTGGGCGGGCATCGGTATCAGTAACGAGCTAACCGCCAAAGACATCGCCCGCATCAAAAAACGCACGGTGGTTGTGGAGCGCATTGAGCGCACCAAAGTATTGGTGATTGATGAAATCTCGATGCTGCATCGACAGCAATTTGAGCTGATTAACCAAGTGCTACAAGCCATCAAAGAAAACACATTGCCGTTTGGTGGGATACAGCTATTGGTTGCCGGGGATTTTTTTCAGTTGCCGCCGATTGGTGAGCCCCATGAGAGCAACCGTGATAAATTTGCCTTTATGGCGCAAGCTTGGCTGGATGCAGATTTTCAAATTTGCTATTTATCCGAGCAGCACCGCCAAAAAACTGACAAAACAGCGGTGGCAGGCAACAGCTATTATGGCTTGGATTTAAATGCGATTTTAAATCAGATTCGTAGCCAGCAGTTTACCCCCCATATCATGCCTGCTTTGACCGCTACGGCTGAGCATGTGCTAGCCGACAACCGTACCCGACTGTTTACCCACAATGTCAACGTGCAAGCCATCAATGAGCAGGAACTTGGTAAACTTACCACAGCGGCGCATACTTTTCGCGCTTGGGGAGAAGGCGATGAAAAGCTGGTAGAAACGCTAAAAAAATCCGTACGCAATACCCCAGAACTGGTGCTCAAACTTGGCGCAAAAGTGATGTTTATCAAAAACAACACCGAGCTTAATGTCTCAAATGGCACCATGGGCAAGGTAGTTGATTTTGTTGCCACCACCCTTAAACAACCAAATAAACAAACAGACGATAGCGCATCAAAAAACAGCCCATCAAACAATCACCCATCTGAGCCGCTCGATGAACAAGCGCTGGCAGCAGATGCAAGTGCCTTGCTCGATGCCATCGAACAAGAACAACAAGCCGATATGGCAGACTTGCTCGATGAAGTCAATGGCGGTCAATCACAACAAACTCACCCCAGGGATGAGGAGAGGGATGAGGATGATACCACTTCGACAGACACGGCTGATGACAAACTCTCTGAGTTACTTTATCCCTTGGTTGAGCTCAATGACGGCCGCAAAGTCATCGCTGAATATGATTCATGGCGTATTGATGATGAAGAGGGTGAAATACTGGCTGCCTATTACCACATCCCCTTGACGCTGGCGTGGGCGATTACCATTCACAAAAGCCAAGGCATGACGCTGGATGCGGCAGAAGTGGATTTGTCGAAAACCTTTGAAAAAGGGCAGGGCTATGTGGCTTTATCACGGTTAAAGCAGCTATCTGGACTACAATTACTGGGCGTCAATGAATTAAGCTTACAGCTTGATCCCTTAGCGCGCGGGGCTGATCAGCGATTTCAGGCGATCAGTGCAGAGCAAGAATGTGAATTTTTGACGCGCAGTAAAAAACAGCTCAATGACCTTCATCGTGAATTTATCATTCAATGCCGGGGTACGCTGGATAAAGAAAAAATCGCTGCGTATGAAAATCGCGCCAAACAACAGCAAAAACTGATGGAAAAACGTCGCCATGCTGTACAGCAGCTGCAATCTTTGGCGGATGATGCGGCAGGCGTCATCACTCCCACGGTGCTGGAAACCAAAGCCTTGCTGGATGAAAGTTTGACCATCGCAGAAATTGCGCAAGCCCGTAATCTAGCCCAATCAACCGTGATGGGACATATCGAGAAAATTGCTGAGCATTTTCCCCGCGCCAACATAGCGCATCTACAACCTCATGACGAATGGCTACAGCCGATTGATAAGGCGTATCAAAAAATAGCCAAACGTGATGACAAACGCGATAAAGATAACGATGGCAAAATCAAAATTCGCGCGATTGTCGAAGAATTAAGAAACGCCTATTCTTATAATGATGTCAAACTTGCCTTGTTGTTTTTAAAACCGCATGGCAATTGAGCACTTGTCTAGTAAGGAATATCCCTGATTGAATGCTTCTACCATCAAACCTTTTAACATCGCTATTAATGGCTTTGGTCGTATTGGGCGCAACGTGCTACGTGCTTATATCGAACGGTTTTGTCAAAATCCTTTACAATTACAGCCGTTAAATATCGTCGCCATCAATGATATTGCTGAGCCAGCAACCCTGCTACATTTACTCAAATATGACAGTACCCACGGTCGATTATCGGCGGTCAGTGATATCCATATTGAATTAAAAACAGTGGATTTGGGTGAAAAACAACAGCATTTTTTACTATTAAGCCAAGGAGAATTTCGGCAAAAAATTGCATTGATACAGCAGCCCATTGCCACCAAATTACCTTGGGAAAAACTGGGCATCGACATGGTGCTTGAGAGCACGGGTCATTTTCGTAGCTATGAACAGGCGTCGCAGCATATTATCGCGGGCGCCAAGCAGGTGATGATTGGGGCTGCCCCGTTTGATCATGTAGATGCCAGTATCGTAGTGGGCGTCAATGACCATGAGCTTAGCCGTGATAAAAAGATTTTATCCAGTGTGTCGTGTACCACCCAAGCGCTCGTGCCTTTACTGTATGTATTGCATCATGCCTATGGCATCGAATCAGCGATGATGACCGAAATCCATGCGGTGACTGCTGACCAAACCGTGCTTGACCAAGTGCACCGTGATTTGCGCCGTGCACGGGCTTCTGGGCATAACATTATCCCAACCACATCAAGTAGTATCGCTGCGGTCAATCGGGTGATGCCGCATATGGCAGGCAAGGTGAATGGGTATTCTATCCGCGTACCGACCATGGATGTCGCGGCAATTGATGTGACATTTACCTTTGACAAAGCCACGGATGTTACCGCTATCAATCAGCTGTTAAAACATGCCAGTGAACAAGATTTATTGGGTATCATGGATTACAGCGATGAGCCATTGGTGTCCAGTGACTTTATCCATGATGCGCATTCATTGGTGATTGATAGCTTACAGACCATGAGCGTGGGGCGGCAATTTAAAGTGTTTGCTTGGTATGACAATGAATGGGGCTACGCCAATCGCATGCTCGATATTTGCCAAACCTTAGCCAAACTCTAAACCTAAGCTATAAACACTAACGAAGCTATAAAAAGAAAAAAATATCAATTAAAAAAGGCGAAACCTAGTCAGTTTCGCCTTTTTTATGCCTAACAAAAATTAATGTCTAAAATGACGCATACCGGTGAACACCATCGCAATGCCATGTTCATCGGCTGCAGCGATGGTTTCGTCATCGCGCATTGAGCCACCTGGCTGGATAATCGCCTTAATCCCCACCGCTGCGGCATTGTCAATACCATCACGGAATGGGAAGAAGGCATCGGATGCCATCACCGCACCCACAGGTGATAGACCAGCGTGCTCAGCTTTAATCGCGGCAATACGGGCTGAGTTCACTCGGCTCATTTGCCCTGCGCCTACCCCAATGGTACGCCCATCTTTGGCATACACAATCGCGTTGGATTTCACATATTTGGCGACTTGCCAAGTAAATAGCAAATCATCGAATTGTTGCTGAGTCGGCTGTACTTTTGTCACCACTTTTAAATCATCTAAAGTAATTAAGCCCAAATCTTGCGCTTGCACCAATAAACCCCCGGTGACGCGTTTGAAATCAAACTGGGCTTGGCGCTCACTTGGGTTTGGTAATTCACCGCAGACTAACACGCGCACATTTTTCTTGGCAGATGTGACATCGAGCACACCGTCGGCAACGCTTGGGGCGATGATGACTTCAACAAATTGCTGATCCACAATCGCTTTTGCTGTTTTGATATCCAGCTCACGGTTAAAGGCAATGATACCGCCAAACGCAGATTCTGGGTCAGTGGCAAAGGCTTTTTGATAAGCATGGGTTAAGTCGGCATCCACGGCCACACCACAAGGATTGGCGTGTTTAACAATGACACACGCAGGCATATCAAACGATTTCACGCATTCTAACGCCGCATCGGTATCTGCGATGTTATTGTAAGATAGTTCTTTACCTTGTAATTGTTTGGCGGTGGCAATACTGGCTTCTTTTTGACCATTTACCTGCGCTTTTTCGACATAAAAAGCGGCTTGTTGATGCGGGTTTTCACCATAGCGTAAGTCTTGCGCTTTGTCCATTTGCACGTTAAAGGTACGCGGGAATTGGTCAGCCGATTCAAAGCTTTGCAGGCGGTTGCCTAAAAAGTTGGCAATCATACCATCATAATGTGCGGTATGCTCAAATGCTTTTACCGCTAAATCAAATCGGGTGGTATCACTGATGCGACCGTTTGCTGTTAGCTCGCCCAAGATTGCTGCATAATCGTTGGGGCTTGTCACGATGCTGACATGGTCATGGTTTTTTGCCGCGGCACGCACCATGGTAGGTCCACCAATATCAATGTTTTCGATGGCGTCTTCTTTGGTGACATTTGGGTTGGCAACGGTTTGGGCGAATGGATATAAATTGACAACGACCATGTCAATGCGGTCGATGCCATGCTCTTGCATAATGGCATCATCCGTGCCGCGGCGACCTAAAATACCGCCATGAATTTTTGGATGCAGGGTTTTTACCCGACCATCCATCATCTCTGCAAAACCTGTGTATTCTGCGACTTCAGTCACTGCTAAGTCATGTTGTTTGAGTAGTTTGTAGGTGCCGCCTGTTGATAGTAGACGAAAACCGTGGGTGATTAGACCTTTGGCAAAATCCACAATACCCGATTTATCAGAAACAGAGAGCAATGCATAAGATTGATTCATAATTGACTCGACTCGTTGACAAAAAAACACTGGGTGCAGAAAAAACAAAAAGTCAGTTATGACGAACTGACTGATTGACTTTCATACCCCAACTCTATAAATTCCTAAATATAGGGATATCTTATCATAAAAAAGCGGGTATTTTTATCCATTATAATAATTGGTGGGTTTTGAGTTTTTTACGCAATGTACCGCGATTAAGTCCCAAAATCTCGGCGGTTTTGGTTTGATTGCCGCGGGTGTGTTCAAGGACGACACTGATTAGCGGTTTTTCAAATTGTGACAACATAAGCTCATAAAGTTGGGTCGGTTGTTGTTCTTTTAAATTATCGAAGTACTCTCGCACTACAAGCTCAATGTGGTGAGCTAAGCTTGCGCTAGGAGAAGTTTGCGATGGGGTATGGGTAGTGTATGGGTTAGATGGGGTATCTGACATATTGGAATACTTGGCGCGATTTTGTAAAGCAACAGAATTGGGCATAACAGATTCTCAAACTAAATTTGCTGACAAATTTATTGAATAATTCGTTAGTTAACAGATTAAATAAAACTTAAATATCAAGACGAATAATAAAGTTATTAGTACTTATACTAAAACAATTATGAAAGCGATAGCAAGCTTAAGTTGTTTACAATATGTAAAATTCTGCGATAAATACTAGGTACTGGAGGCTTGGTGTATCAATATTGGAATGAAGCTAAAAAGAAGCTCAATTGAATGAAGCTAAAAAAATTTAATAAATCAGCTCAATATTAGCGGCTTGAACTTTGGTTTTTGGAAAGTCAATACGCAATTTGACGGGTTTTATTTGATGCGGCATCAAATAGTTGTTACCCGCTTCTAGATAGTCTGTAGGGGTAAGTAGCGTCTGCGCGAGTATGGTGTTGCCACTGCGTAGTGAAACCTTAACACTCGGATAGACAATATTATTATCCGTGGTATTGGTCAGAGTAAATACCAAGTCAGTTTTCCCCGCTTGTTTTGATGAATGGGCAAGCGCTAGCATCTGCACATCAATAAGACCCGTATCAGCGATAGGCAATTGACAGGCAGGGATTTTATGGCAAATATTTGAGAGCACGGCCGCGTTTGCTTTTGAAGTGATTAGGGTGTCGATGTTAAAAATAATATATTGCGCGGCTAACAAAAAGACTAATAGTAAGCTACCTAATCCCCAAATAATGCTCATATTAAAAATTTTTGCATTCGCCAATTGCTGCGAGGAAACTTGTTGCGACAAGCGTTCATCAATCTTTTGTTGATAGGCTAACAAATCTGCTTGTTGCTCACTACGAGTATCAATCGGAATTTGGTCAAAAATATCTGTGTTAAACACCCCATCCATGCCTCGCTTGGCGCCGGCTGTGTCGTCCGCTGCTTCGTTGTCATCCGCTTGTGCCATTAAACTTAGCAGCCAAGCCTGCTCATCGCCTAACGTCTCGTTATCTTGGGCGAGGTCTATCGCTTCAACGGCGTCCTCATCGCCAATCAATACCTTGGGATTGCTATTTTTGGCTATGGGCAGTTGGTCAAAATTGTCTATAATCTCTAAGTCATCTATGGTGCTGTTTGATTTAGCATAGGCTGATTTTGTATGAGATTGTGACAAGGGATAGGGTGAGATGGGTTTAACGGGTTCATCGACAATGAGATTGCCGGCTTCATCAATACCTGACTCATCGTCAAATAAAATCTCCTCAGATTTATCATCGATGAGCGCTGAGGGCATCTGATTGCTTGGACTTGCTAGCGGATTGTTGTTAGTAATTTTTTGTTGTTCTAGCTGTTCAGTAGCTGAGAAAATGGTTTTGCAATAGGAACAACGAACGTACCCATTTTTAACGGCTAACTGTTCATCATTGATTTTAAATGCATGTTGGCAGTTTGGGCATTTGGCATTGTACAAATTCATCGCAACATCACTTCCCTTTTAGCATTTTTAGTTTGCGTCTTTGATTGTTAATAATGTCGTGTGTTAAATCATTTAATGACGAATAAAAAATAAAGTCAACAAATTTCCTAGAGTTTATGTTCACTATGCTGCTAGCTATGATACTAGCTACGTTATTAGGCTTCGACGGGGAAAAGACGGCCTTACTTCCTTGTAAGGCTTTTTATACGAATCGCGACTTGTTCTACTCGCGGCGAAAACCCGAGAGGCGATGCCAATGTTTATCTTCCTGCGCGCTAAAGGTAAATTCGCCATCCATCTCAAAATAAGGCTGATAGGCAGCTTTTACATCTTCCACTTGGTTTTCAATCAGACCGGCTAACACAATGCTACCTTGAGATTTCAATAATGTCGCAAAATAAGGGGCAAGGCTCATTAGCGGTTTGGCTAAAATATTTGCGGTTATCAAGTCCACGGGCAAAATAGCCTGCTCTTTACAATAGTCACTAAATTGTTCAGGTAAAAAAGCCTGAAGCTGATCGGCTACCTTGTTGCGCTCGGCATTTTGATGGGTTGCTAAGACTGCTTGGGGGTCAATATCGACCGCGTACACCTGTTTTGCGCCTAGCAAAAGCGCCGCAATGCCCAAAATACCTGAGCCGCACCCATAGTCAATCACCACTTTACCTTGCAAAGGTTGTTCTGTCAGCCAATCAATACAAAGACGGGTGGTTGCATGGTAACCTGTGCCAAATGCCAAGCCTGGATCCATGATGATGTTAATCGCATTGGGGTTAGGGGGTGACATCCATTTGGGCACAATCCAAAGTCCATTGGCACATTCAATGGGATGGTAGTTCTTCATCCACTCACGTTCCCAATCCTTGTCATCCACTCGGCTGGTCCAAACTCGCGTCGCCACCACATCATTGGCGATATCTTGACTCAAAGTTTCCAAATTACAATCGCCATCAAATAGCCCAGTCACAATCACATCATCCCACAATGGCGATTCACCTGGCAATGGTTCAAATAGCGGTTGGTCACCCGCATCATCTAAACTGATACTGAGCGCATCGGCTTCTAGCATCAAGGTTTCCGCCAGTTCGGCTTGCGATTTTTCGCATTGAATATGTAATTGCTGCCAAGGCATAAACAGTCCTTAAAAATAACAAATAAAATAATGAAAAAATAAAATAATGAAACAATAAAAGGCGAGCGTGCTGGCTGGGTAGTATAAACGCATTCAGCCAAAAATGCGATGTGACTCAAAAATGAAAACGCCCATGTTATTGCTTGGCGCACCCAAGCCAAAACACCTAGCGGTAAGGGTAAGGACAAATAAGAAGGTTCGCCTGTTATCGTCTCTAAAACATTTCTTTGACCGATTTTTCTAACCAAGACTGCGAGCGCGGCGCCGCATTGAGTGGTTGGTTGTTATTGGTCGGGTCGCCGCCGTTATTAGGGGTATTAGGGTTAGTCTGGGTATTTCCCGTATTGGCATTCTCATTTTGGTAGCGATTGGCTGCAGGTGGCTGATTGCCAATGGTATCTTCATCGGTTTGTCTGCGCTCAATATTGTCATAGCGCTGTTGTTGGCTTTGTCCAAACTCACTCATTGCCTGTTGTTGCTGTGCGGCAAATCTTGCTTCTTGCTCACTTTGGTATAGTTGTACCGCGCATTCACTACTATCTTGCGGTAGATTGTCGGTATCAACAGGTACATAGATGGCATTTGGACATTTTTCATGGGATAATTGTGATTTGCCGTTTTCCATCCATAGCCATTCGATATTGCCTGGCGCGATGAGATTAACCGGGGTAAGCTTTTGCTGCTTCATAAAATTCATCCACATCGGCAAAGCGCCATTACCGCCACTTAGACCTGTGGGTTTGTTGTCATCTAAACCGACCCAAACAACGCTGACCACATTGCCACTATAGCCTGCAAACCACGCATCGCGATAATCATTGGTAGTCCCTGTTTTACCTGCAAGATTGAGGTTGTCACCGAGCGCTAGCGCCGCTTTGGCGGTACCTTGCTTGATGACCTGCTGCATCGCATAATTGGTGAGATAGGCAGCCGTGGGGTTGATGACTTGCTGATTTTTTTGTTCCATGCCCTGAACCACTCGTCCTTGGTCATCAATAATCGTGCGAATGGTATGAATTTCATGACGCAAGCCACCTGTTGCCAGTACTTGATAAATCCCCAACATATCCATGGGCGATAGATTCACCGCGCCAAGCAAGGTAGAGGGATAATTGGGCAATGGGCTACTGATACCCATACGGTACAATTGATTTAAAAAATTGGGAATACCGACTTCCATGCCCACACGCACCGCGGCTTGGTTATAGGAATTGGCTAAAGCGCTGGTGAGGGGGATAATACCATGACTGCCGCCACCGTAATTGCTGGGTGTCCATGTCTTACCATCGGTCATTTTTAGCACAATCGGGCTGTCATCGACACTACTTGATAAATTGTAACGACCCTGCTCAAATGCGGTTAAGTAAATAATCGGTTTGAGTAAAGAGCCAACTTGGCGCTTGGCATCGACGGCGCGATTAAAACCGGTAAAATCACGACTACTTCCCACCACAGCGAGCAGTTCACCGTTGTTGGGATTGGCGCTGACTAGGGCGGCTTGCAAATTAGTGAGCTGTTTGGGATTACTTTTTTTTAACTGATTGACGCTTTGAATGACGGCATTGGTAGCGGTTTTTTGAACATTGGGGTCAAAACTGGTAAATATTCTTAAGCCTTCGTTTTTGAGATCGTTGGCATCATAGGTACGGGTGAGTTCTCGTTTGACCACGTCTAGATAATCTGGAAAACGCGTTTTACCAATCACAGGATTGTAAGAAATGCTCAGTGGCTGTTGCACCGCTTCATCATATTGCTGTTGGCTGATTTTACCGGTTATCAGCATATTACTCAGCACCACGTTACGGCGTTTTAGGGCAGCATCGGGGTAGCGTAGCGGATTGTACTGGGTAGGACCTTTGGCAAGCCCTACGAGCATCGCCATTTGGTCGAGTCGAAGCTCTTTTAGCGGGCGGTTAAAGTAAAACTGCGAGGCAAGCCCAAACCCGTTAATGGAGTGATTGCCATTTTGACCTAAGTTAATCTCATTCATATAGGCTTGCAAAATCTCACTTTTGGTGTAATGCATTTCCAGCAAAATCGCCATCACCGCTTCATTGGCTTTACGTTTGATAGTACGGTCTGAGTTGAGATAGAAGTTTTTAACCAGTTGCTGGGTGATGGTGGAGCCGCCTTGGCGTGAACCGCCCATAAAATTGCTATAAATCGCACGTCCTATCCCGCGGATAGACACGCCGTGATGCTGATAAAAACTGCGGTCTTCTGTTGCCACCAGCGCATCAATTAATGGCTGCGGATAGTCATTGATGGTTAAAACGATGCGATCTTCATTGTTGTCTGGATAGATACCGCCAATAAAAATTGGCTCAACCCGCGCCACACCCGATGGATTGGGATGGGTACTTTGTAATTTTTCAATTTGGTTATCTTTGAGCGTGACCTTAATAATTTGCGATGGCTCAGTATCGTTGGCGGCAAATTTAAATTCGCGGGTATGAATATAGTACTCGCCATTTTTTTTGGTATAAGTCCCGGCATTGTCATAGTTTTTGTCAGGGGCATAGGTGAGTAAATTTAACCAATTTTCCAATTCATCATCGCTAAGGGGATTACCCACCGTTAACGTTAATGGTTGCGAGTAGACTTTTGCAGGGATATTCCAGCGTTTGCCCTCAAATTTTTGGGTGATGACATTATCTTGGCGCACCAAATATAACCCAAGCAAGACCAAGCCGACCAATACTGCCACCACAAAGATAAAGCTCAGGATAAACATCCCTTGTTGGTTTGAGCCATGCTGGAATTTAGGCGAGTTTTGGCGATTTTTAGCGGCAGAGATAACGGTTGAATTCATACAAAAATGCGTCACGATCAAGGGTATAAAAAAGTGCTTTATCATGACCCAAAATACGCCAAAATACAATGTCAACATCGTGCTATTTTGCCACGTTTATACAGGATTTTTGAACTTTAATAGACCGTTTTGGAGTACAATAACAGTCATTTTTGGGTGAGTTAGGGTTTTTGCCCTAGGGGTTTTGATGATGCCAAACAATAGCCAATTTGGGGCAAAACAATCGGATATTGGGCAGTCGGTTGTGACCGATGTGCCTAGCCGTATGCTTGTTGAAGCGGATAGCAAATTTACTACCACATATCAAGATGTGGAGCTGGTGTTGCCAGCAGAAGGGCATTGTTTTCATTGTGGCGACCCGCTACCAAGCCCGCCATTTTTTACCCATGTATTGGGTGAAGATCGGGCGATGTGCTGTATGGGCTGTCAGCTTGCTTCGCAAAGTATCATCGAGGCGGGGCTTGAGCAATACTATCTTGACCGCAGTGAAATCAATCGTACCGCCAGTCTCCCTGATTCGTTATATCAGCTGCAAGCGTATGACCACGATGATATCAAATCGCAATTTATTTACCATCAGCAAGGGCAAAGCGTTGCTGAGCTGTCAATCAGCAATTTGCGCTGTGCTGCCTGTAGTTGGCTGATTGAAACCCAGTTGTATCGCCTTGATGGCATGGACACTTGCCAAGTCAATCTCACCAATCAACGGATGCGCGTGGTATGGGATGACAAAAAACTGCCGATTAGCCAAATTTTGGCAAATGTGCAAGCCATTGGGTATGATGCCAAACCCTATCGGCAAGATACCCATGAGGCGATGCTCAAGCGAGATAATCGCCGTATGTTGTTTCAATTGGGCATTGCGGCATTGGGTGCCATGCAAGCGATGATGTTTGCAGTGGCGCTATATTTTGGGGAATATTCAGGTATCGGCGTCAACGATCGGCAATTTTTACGCTGGGTATCGCTGTTTGTTAGTATTCCTGTGTTTTTGATTGCAGGGTTGCCATTTTTTCAATCGGCGTGGTCAGCGATTAAAGCCCGCCAAGTCAATATGGATGTGCCGATTAGTATCGCCATTGTCATTACCTTTTTGGCAAGTTTATATGCGACATTGACTAGCACAGGCGAGACCTATTATGACTCGGTTAGTATGCTGATATTTTTCTTATTGGCGGGCAAATTTGTCGAGCACAATGCCAGGCTAAAAGCTGCCAATTTAGCCAATGATTTGGTGGTCGTCGAACCTGTGTTGGTCGCAAAGCTGGGTCATGAAGCGCCGTTAGCGATAGAGAATATGGATGCCTTACAAGTCGCGCTATATGCCAGTCAATATAAAGACCTTTTTTATCAGTCACTGAGTTTAGACCCTGCCAATAGGGGTGATAATGAGCAAATGGTTTCGGCGCAGTCGTTAAAGGTTGGTGATATTGTCCGCATTGATGCCGGTAGCAGTATCATCAGTGATGGTATTTTGCTGTCGGATAGTGCCACGGTGTCCGAAAGTTTATTGACCGGGGAGAGTGATTTAATCGTCAAACGCTTGGGCGATAGCATTGTGGGCGGTAGCCAAAATGACAGTCAGCCGTTTGTGATGCAAATCACCACATTACCCAATGACAGCCAAATGGGCGTGATTGACAGGCTAGTGAATCGCTCGCTCAGTGAAAAACCGCAAATCGCTTTAAAAGCAGACAAACTGGCACGCTGGTTTGTCGCGCGGGTACTGGTGATTGCCAGTATGGTGTTTTTGGCCTGGTATTTTATCGAGCCGAGTCATGCCATTTGGGCAACGGTTGCCGTATTGGTCGCTACTTGTCCCTGTGCCTTGTCATTGGCCACACCCATCGCATTAACCGTTTCTACCAATCGATTAGCAAGCCTGGGGTTTTTGGCGACGCGCGGGCATACCATTACCACACTCGCTGAAGTCACCCATGTGGCGTTTGATAAAACCGGTACATTGACGTACGGTCAACCCAATTTGATGGCGATTGAAACGCTGGATGTACCGTATGGTGTTAAACAAAATCCGTCAGTGGATTTTACTGAAGATGACACCAAAAACGAAGACGAGATAAAAAACCATTTTTTAAGTATTGCAGCGAGCCTTGAAGTGGGTAGTCGTCACCCCATTGCTCATGCGTTATTGACAATGACTCGGCAAATGCATTTGCCCACTACCAGCGATTTGGTACACATTCCGGGGGGCGGTCTGCAAGCTACGATTGATGGGCTAAGTTATCGTCTAGGTCATCATGGTTTTGCAGTGCAATCAGGATTAGACGATGGGTTACTGCCAAATCTGAGCAAACACCAAGCCAGCACCAGTGTGACCTTATCAAGACAAGATAGCCTAAGCAAAAAATGGCAACCACTGGCGCATTTTTATTTTCATGATAAAGTCCGTGAAGGCGCCTTAGCTACCATTAAACATCTCAAAGACCAAGGCGCGCAGGTGCTAATGCTCACCGGTGACCCAAGTGCTCAGGCGTTTGAGGTAGCGCGCGAGCTTGGTATTGACACGGTTTATAAAGGTCTTACCCCAAATGATAAAGTACAACATTTAAAAGCGCTGCAGCAGCAAGGACATATCGTGCAAATGGTCGGTGATGGGGTCAATGATGCGCCGGTACTTGCCGCTGCCAATGTCTCAACCGCCATGGCAGGGGCGGCAGATTTGGCGCAAGTCTCCAGTGACTCTTTGGTGCTCAATGGTCAAATCCAAGCCGTGGCAAAAGCGCGTGAGGTAGCGTTCAAGACCGATCGCATTATTGCCCAAAACTTCAAATGGGCGCTCGGGTATAACTTTATCGTACTGATACCCGCTGCGTTAGGCTATGTGCCGCCTTGGTTGGCTGCGATTGGTATGTCATTGAGCTCACTGTTTGTGGTGCTCAATGCCTTACGTCTCAAACGCGCTTAATGGCGCAATTTAACAAAGCTTTATGCTTTTGGCTTACTAAAATCATACGCCGTGACTATTTGCGCGTTTTTGGCAAAATCGATGAAATAATAGAAGTATTTATCATTCTCATCAATCACCCGATCGCCGTTGGTATCGGCTTGGGTTGAGAAGTAAAAACGCTTGCTCTCAGGCAGCCATTTATAATGTTTAAAATATTGATTATTGGGCGTGAGTTTCAATAAATTTTTGCCATTTAAATCGCTTAAATACAAGGTAAGCTGCTGATCGAGATTGGTTTTATTGTCATCATCATCAGCGATCTCTTTGACTTCATAGATAAAATAGCCTAGCAGTAAGGTATTGCCGACTTTGACTGCCAATGGGTTGGTTGCTTCTTTAGCGGCTTGCGGTTGGGTAGGCGCAGTTTGCGTGATGGCAGCTTTTTTCTGCGCTGTTTTGTCATCTTGGCTTAAATCTACCAAGGGCGTGTGCACCGCTCTTATCACAAAGTTATCCTGTGGAAACAGCCGGTGTACTTGCCCGGTTTTTAGCCCTTCAAACACAATATTGTAAACACTGCTTTGAAAATCATAGGGCGCAACTTCTTGAAAGTAACTGACGGGTGATTTTTTAGCATCACTGCCATCGCTTTCAGCTTTGCGATTGATAGGCACTGACGGAATAATCGGATGCAGTAGATTGGGCACACCTGCCAAATACACCGGAAAATCCATGCGTTTTAACCCGACTGTGGCAGGTGGGATACTGGCTGGGGTTTGGGCAATGATGACTTCAGGTACGTTAGACGGTGAAGGGGCAGTGTCGCTGGCTTGGTTATTTGTCTCAGGGGTGGGCTGGCAGGCGGTAAGTGCCAAACCTAGCCCCATAGCGCTCAAGGTGCTCATAGTGATATGTAATGGTCTAAAAAAATTCGCATCACGCCATTGATTCACAAAAGACATAGGGGTCTCCATTACAAAGATAATCAAATATACTACTAAAATGATAACACATGTACAATCTTTGGTTATATTATCGCATTCAGCGCTAAAACAGTATTGACTGTTTTTTTCTTGACGGGCTTCAAAGGTAAATAACAAAGGCAAATAACAAAGGCAAATAAATTTGAAATAACCCGACACGGGGCAAAAGGCGCGTGAGTAGCTATTTCATAAATTTAGGTTATAATAGTCAAAATTTAGTTAGACGCTTGAATTTTTTGCTTTTAAACTTTCAAACTTTCAAACTTTTAAGCATTGGGCGGCTAACTGGGCAGCACTATGTGTTATATATACAGTGTGTTATATGTACAGTGGTTTATGATTTATTTTCAAAAAGCGATATCTTACCGATTGCGAGTGCATGAATGTCGGAACAATTAAGTCTAAACTTAAATATCAAGCAGTCCGCGAGTATCAGTGACTTTAGTGGTCCAGGCTGGGTATCCATCATCGATGTGGTGCGCCAAATGCATGTAGGGCTATTGACGCAGCTATATCTATACGGCGAGCGCGATACAGGTAAAACCCATCTACTCAACGCTATCTGCGAATCCTTCCGTGATATCGACCAATCTGTTATTTATCTATCGCTGCGTGAGCTGATAAACGCCAATATGGATGCCATGGTGTTGTCATCGCTAGAGAATACCACAGTGATTGCGCTTGATGATATGGATGAAATTCAAGGTCATCCTGAGTGGCAAGAAGCAGTTTTTCATCTGATTAATTTATCGCAAGAATACGGTAATAAAATTATTTTTGCCAGTCGGTTGCCAGTAAAGTCGTTAAATTTTGAGCTGCGAGATTTGCTATCAAGGCTTGCGCGAGCCGCAACTTTTCAGTTGCCAACTGGCAGTGATAGGCTTGATAGACAGCTAATTTTGGAATCGGTATTACGCCGTCGTCATTGGCACTTTGACCCGCGCATTATTGACTATTTGCTCAATGAAGGTCCACACCGCATCGGCGCGATGTTGGCAGTGTTAAACGAATTGCAGCCATTGTTTTCTAACATGGAACGCACCCCATTAAACAAAGTGACCAAAGCCAAAATTCAAGATGCGATGAACATCATTGATAATTTAACGCTGAATTTTGAATTGGCGGATTTTGATGAAATTGCAGAAAATGAAAATTTTTTAGATTTTTGACCGGGTTTGTCATAGGAATTGCGTGATAAATGGGTTAGAATCCATCAACAGTTTGATGTAAAACAACAGGATATCCTATGAATAAACAGTACTTATGGACGGCTGCCGCGTTGACTGCGGGCGTGTTAGCAACCACACAAACATTTGCCCAAGTCACCTTGAATGTTGCTGACAATACCGTGGTGACTGCCATTAATGGTCAAGAAGTCAAAAACGGCTTGCTTTCAAAACCGCAAAAAACCTACAAACTTGAGCCAGGCAAACATGTGATTACTGCCAAGTACAATCGGTTGTACGAGCTGCGCGGTGACAATCACGATGTGTTACGTTCAAGCAATATTAGCGTTCCAGTAGAGCTTGCCGACAATCAAACGTATGTGTTGGATATGCTAGGTCAACCAGAAGACTATAATGCCGCCAAAGAATATGTCAAACAACCCACACTAGCGGTGCTACAAGGCAAGCAAATCATTGCAAGTCAGCAAGCTACGTCAAGCAGTAGTTCAAGCATTTTTAGCGGCTTGGGTAATGCGTTAGGCGGTGTGTTTGGTGGTAGCTCAAAAGCGGTTGAAGCCAATCAACAAACCATCAATGCCTTAGGACAATCAGGGGGCGCGATTCCCGCAATCAATCAATCTGGCAATCAACCTGTTGCGACCACGGTCAGTTCATCGGATAGTCTCGATCAATTTATGCAGTTATGGTTGAGAGCAACGCCAGCAGAGCGTGATAAAATCCGTCAGTGGGTGCAAAAATAATCACCCAATGCGCCCCCATGCGCCAAAACAACGATGCCAAGTGCATCGTTTTTTATGGTCTTTTACTATTATTTACTTTTACCATTAGTTAATAGATAAGACAGACTGTACTTCAAGTTTATCGAGGGCTGGCTGGTTGATTTGTAGTTGCTGGATGCGGATACCTTGTTGTTCAAACTGATTAAATATATTGGTGATTACGCTGGCCTGCGCGTGACTAAAAGCAACTTGGATAGTATTGCCATTCTCGACCACTTGCGCATTGACAATACCTGATTGGCTAAGTATTTGTTTGATAGCATCGGCTTGACTGACTTGTTGGGTTTGGTTGGGATTGATGTTACCTGCTTGACTGCGTAGCCAAAACACATCTGCCATGGTGTCATCGTATTTTTTTTGTGCTTGGTTGGCTTTGCTATGCAGCGTCCAACCACCGACACCGACCACAAAAAAAAGCAAGAACATTGCCAATATCAGCAGCGCAATCTGATCACGACGTGATAAATTTTGAAAGGCATGACCCAGAGGCGTGGTTAGTTTTTGCAGGGATTGGCTCAGTGAGGCGTGCGGTTTCATAAATTCATCTCAGTCGTAGGTTTAGTCTGCCAATTCAATATCTATCATGGCAAGGGCACTGCCAGCAGAAGTTGGCGCCACGGCACTGGAAACCGCACTGGCAGTATTTGAAGACATTGCAGCGGGTATCGCGGCATCGACAGACCCTAGCTTGGCTTTTATCCCTTTGTTTACCATGTCATTGACGGCTTTGTTTAACGAGTCGGCGCTTGATGATAACAGCTGCAGTTGTAAGTGATTATTTTGAAAATTAAGCTGCTTGGCAGTCAGTTGGTATTGCTGCAATACCGGCTGTATGGACGACAATGTCTGAAGTACGTTTGGCGTGGCTGATTGCTGGGTGGTTAATTTGCCAGATAACTGTCGTTGTAGGGTAAGTTTGCTACTGAGCGGCTCATTGGGAAACCACTGCGCGTATTGCTGCGCTAGCAAAGTTGAGGCTTGTTTTTGTGCTTGGTTGTAATAATACCAACGAAGCGCATCGACCACAAAGGCTGTCAGCAGCGCACAAACACTGACTAGGGCGATGACTTTGGCATAAGGCGCAAGCGTCGTTTTACCTTTGATTGTCGCAAAGTTAAAAAAATGTCTGACCGGGTCTTTGATTGGGGTAGGCAACAACTCAGACGATTCTATGGATAAATTAGGCATACTGGCTAATTGCTGGGCAACGGTTTCATCGTGAAAACCCGTTAAATATAGCGTTTCTAGCATGGGTAATTTGGTGAGTACCAGCGGTAAAAAACTAACCGCCATGCCGTGATAAGTATGGAGTTTTAATAACTGGGTATCTGTATCTTGGTAATAGACCGCGCTTGTGGTAGGTATAGCCCTAGTATTCATACTAGTATCTATTCTAGTATCTATTCTATTATCTATGGTCGGTAGCAATAAAAAATCTGGCAATAAAGCGACTATCTCAATACCCGCCAACGAGGCAGCATTGATCCATGAATGAATATCGGCAGCATGAAGCCCAAATAACGCGGGTAACTCGCTGTTGGTAGCGGTCGGCTGGATTTTGACTTGTAAATCTTCTACCGACCCAATGCTGATATCTTCAAATAAATAGCGTCTGCCGGTGTCGCCCAAAGCGTTGAGCTGGCTTGCTGAAAGGGTAGGCTGGATTGTTAATAAACTGACACTAGGAAAATAGAGACAGGCTTGCAGCTTGGCTGATTGGGTGGTTTGCAGATTGGCAAGGGTCGCAAGCGTTTGCCAATCGTCAGCCGTTTGCCAAGTCTGGGTGGTTTGTTGCCATAAACGTAAGGCAGCATGCTGAGTTGGCAACCAAATATGAATCACAGAAGTGTCCTACACAAAATTGACAAATTAAATCACCTAACAGGTGGGAACAAAGCGTTTGATCTCAGCGGCAAGACTGGGTGCCAATATACCCATATCATATACACGCGCTTCAGCCAGCGCAAAACCCTCTAGCGGTTCATCCGTGAGAATATGGGCGATTTTGGCAATGATATTCATATGACAAACCACCACCATGCAGTCGCCAACCAATTCGCCTAGCGCATCCACGGCGATGTCTGCATCGTTATCGGGGGTGATGCCCTCATACGTGGTCACAGGCACATGGGGAAAAAATTGCTGGATTTGGGCAAGGGTTTGCTGGGCGCGGTTGTAAGGACTGACGATAAAATGATCGGGCTCAAAGTTTTCGGCAAGCCATTGTGCGGTCTGTGAAGCTTGGGCTTGACCCAGTGCTGATAAATTTCTTTCATGGTCTGGCAGGGTATAAGCGCCTGCATCGCCATGACGAACTAAAATTAATTGCATGTATTTACCTAAAAATATTTAAAGTTATGTTTGTCAGTTATGCTTTGGCTGCACTTGATGCGGCATGACAAATTCCACATCACTTCTAAATCCTGCTTCCATTAAGTTTAACGCAACCCCAAGCGGCGCTTTGTCTTCATAGATAATATCGTGCAAGGCATGGGTAATCGGCATATAAATACCCTCTTTCATGGCTTTTTCATTCACCTGCTGGATAGTATTAATCCCTTCAGCGGTTTGCCCCAGTTTTTTGATGGCTTGGTCAAGGCTCATGCCACGCCCTAGCATATTACCAATCTGGTAGTTACGGCTTAAGGTCGATGAGCAAGTTGCATACAAATCACCCACGCCCGACAACCCCAAAAAGGTCAGGGGATTAGCCCCCGCTTGGACACCAAATCGGCTCATCTCAGCCAATGCGCGGGTTAAAATCATGGCTTTGGTGTTTTCCCCGATGTCATAGGCAGCCGCCATGCCCATGGCGATGGCATAAATATTTTTGAGCGCGCCGCCAAGCTCCACGCCAATTAAATCATCACTGGCAAACACGCGAAAAAACGCACTGTGCAGCGCTGTCTGCACGGCAAGCCGTAGCGCTGCAGATTGGCTGGCAATCACGGTGGCAGACGGCATATTATTCATGATTTCTTTGGCGAGATTGGGGCCGCTCATCACGCCAAAAGCCACATTGGGCAATTCATCTGCGATCACATCACTCATTAGCGCAAAGGTATCTTTTTCCATACCTTTGGTTAAAGACACGATGGCTTGAGCGCTGATAAAAGGCGCAATTTTTTGTAAGGTTTCGCGAAAAGCAGCGCTAGGCACTGCCACAAAAATCAAATCTTTGCCTTTGACGGCTGCTTGCAAATCATGGGTAAATTGCAGGCGCTCATCAAGCTTATGGTCGGGCAAATATTTTTTGTTGATATGGGTTTTTTGCATCGATTTGACGCTGCGCTTATCGCGTACCCAAAGCGTGACTTCGCAGCCATTTTTGGACGATAAATTTGCCATTGCCGTACCAAAACTACCACCGCCCAGCACGGCAATTTTGAGGGGTGCAGGTTGGTTGGCGAGCTGATTGTCTAAGTCTGTCTCTAATACCGCTGGGGTGTCAGGCTTAGACTTTTTGACCGCTTTTTCAATGACGTCGGCAAACAGCTTGCTGGCTTTTTCACGATTGACATTCAGCTTTTCTAAATTTTCACTTAGATTGGTTGCTAACTGGGGTTTTTTCATTGAAAATCCTTGAATCCACTTGTCCTGCAAATACTGACAACAGGGCACCCTTTACATGAGCAAAATATAAAAACGGCTAGCTTAGCCGTTAGTTTGTGCCATTATCATAAACAATAAATGGTGTGACGTCTATCTTAGAACGCGGCGGGATGGTCGACACGGCTGTGCCAACATAGACAAAAGCAATGACTTGGTTATCAGCGGTTACATTAAACAGTTGTTTGATTGCAGGCGCATTGGCAAGTGGACCGGTGCGCCATACGGTGGCAAACCCTTGTGCCGACAAGGCAAGCAGGAGATTTTGCACCGCACAACTACTTGCCGCTATTTGTTCCCAATGGGGGACTTTATCATGGGGTTTAAAATCGGTCACACACGCGATAATCATCGGCGCACGCAGCGGCATATTTTCCGCTTTTTTGAGGGTTTTCTCGTCGGTTTCACCTTGTGCTATCGCCGCATTTTTTAACGCCGTGCCTAAGGTGTTGAGCGCTTGGTTTTCAAGTACGATAAAACGGTACGGGTTTAAATCCTTGTGATCGGGGGCGGATAGCGCCACTTCAATCGCTTGTTCGACTTGCTCGCGGTTGGGTGCAGGAGCGACAAGGTTGCCGATTGAACGGCGCGATTTGATAAAGTCTAAAATTGCTGAATTTGTCATTGTTATTCCTTAAAGAGGTTATTGATTAGCGTTGCCATATTATCCGCTGAAGCTGATTGCAGTTGTGTTAAACCGTCAATCACGCCTTGCTGATTATCCAAGGTTTTATTTTGGCTAAGTTTAAATTTGGCTTCAAAATTATGAATGGTCAACTTAACCCCCACAATCGCGCGGCACATGGCATTGATATAGTCACTTGGCGCATCACTTAAAGACCAAGGCTCATGACTGGGGTTAGTTTGTTTAAGCTGATGTTCAAAAAAATCCGTCATCGTCGCGACAATCTGCTTGATTTGAGTTGCGTCTGTGATTAGCTGCGGTGTCACCGAAAAAATCACCGATTGATAATTCCACGTCGGCACTTCTTTATGGGTCATCGCCTTGGTAGGATACCAATTTGGGCTGATATAATGACCTTGGCTGGTGAAAACAACTTTCCAGTTTTTAGCGTCAATCTTTACAATCGGATTGACTTTTGCCACATGACCCATCAAATAGCCAAGCGGATTTTGTTCATCTACTTGCCAAAGTAGCGGAGCAGGGCAGATTTCAACCGAATCGCCGTTTAATGCCATTATATTTGCTAATGGCGACCCAGCAATAAAATCTTTAACGGCTTCAAAATCGGTTTGGGAAAAATCTTTGGGAATATACATCGTTAAAGCCACTCACCTGCATAACAATTAAGGCTTTGGATTATTTAAATGGTCATATCTTCTTTTTTTATCTCATCCAAACGATGTTCCGCTTTGAGATATTCTTCTGATTGCATCTCTAACAGCCGTGAGCGCGTGCGCTCAATTTCAAACGCCAATTTTTGCCCATCATACAGTTGTAAAATTGGCTGTTCTGCACGTACCAAAAGCTTGACGCGGCGATCATAAAACTCATCGACAAGGTAAATAAAGCGCCTTGTCGGGTCAGCGATAATATCGTTGAGTATGGGCACATCATCCACCAGCACCGTGCTAAAATCATTGGCGATTTCAATAAAGTCGCTGGCTGAGCGCGGCTGCATACATAACGCCCGAAAATCAATGTACAAGGTGTTTTCGGTGCGACCTTTGATGGCGATATCACGACCATTGATATGAATGGGGTCTTGGATAATGTGTTGGTTGTTGCTTAGCGCGGTAAAGCGGTTGGCAAGCCAGTGGATGTTTTCTTTGGTCAACGGAGACACGTAAAGTTCGGCTTGCTGCAATACGCGCAGACGGTAGTCGATGCCACTGTCAATGTTCATAACCGTACAGTTTTTTTCAACTTCGGCAATGGCAGGTAAAAAACGGTCACGGTGAATACCATTTTTATACAAGCCATTTGGTGCGATGTTTGATGTGGCAACCAAGGTGATGCCTTTTTTAAATAGCATGGTAAACAAATCACCCAAAATCATCGCATCGGAGACATTGGAGACAAAAAATTCATCAAAACAAATCACATCCGCTTCATTATGGATGATATCGGCGACCTTTTGTAGCGGGTCTTGTTGACCTTGTAGCTTGTTGAGCTCGGCGTGCACCCGTTTCATAAAGTGATGAAAGTGTTGGCGCATTTTGTTGTCGGCAGGCACTGACTCAAAAAACATATCCATCATCCAAGTCTTACCACGACCCACGCCGCCCCACATATATAGCCCTTTGGGCGGCTCAGTACGTCTTAAAAAGCTAAATAGCCCACGTTGTTTGGCGCGGTTGTCCATGATTTGTTCATAGACATTGTCCAAATAAGTCATCGCAGCGCGCTGCTGTGCGTCTTCGCTAAACTCACCAGATTTTAGCGCAAGCTCATAGCGTTGTAAGGGTCGTAAATTTGAGTGAGGCATGTTGTCTCTCAGCGTAAATTAAAAAGTTGTCAAAATTCCATTTCAACGTGCTTTGACGTAGGGGTATTCAATAAATAGATGCGATTAAATAGACGGCATTAAGGTGCCAAATAGCTCACGATGTCAAATACACCAAAAACCCGAATCAAAAACACCCATCAAAAACACAAATCAGAAACTAGGATAAAATAAAAACTGCGTTATTTGCTACTTAACGCTTCAAGCAGCTGTTTTAATTCCCCTAATTTACCATGAAAAAAGTGCCCTGTATCGTCAATGATGTGCGTTTGAATACCAAAGTTTTCCCCAAATTGTTGTAGCGAGCTTGGCGCAATCACTTCATCATTCGCGCCATAAATCATAAAGGTTTGCGCGGTGGGCAGTAGCAAATCTGAGGTGTCGTTTTTTTCAATAGAAGGGGCAATCAATGCCAAATCCGTGATGTCAAAATCATCCACTCCCAAAAATGCGCCTTGTTCATTGACAAGCTGAGCAAGCTTGGCGGCGACAAATCCGCCAAACGAAAATCCGCCAATCCATAGCTTGCGCGCCTCGGTTTGGCTATGAATCCATTGCAGCACGGTTAAGGCGTCTTCGATTTCACCTGTCACATTGCCGTACTCGCCCGTTGACTGACCCACACCGCGAAAATTAAAGCGTACCACGTGCATGTTTTGGTCGCGGGCAAAACGATACATGGTGGTCACCACTTTATTCATCATCGTGCCTTCTTGCAATGGGTTTGGGTGACAAAGAATGGCAACACGCTCAACCGACGCGGCGTTTGGGTTGGCAACGCCCGTTGAGTCAGCTTGCCAAAGCGCGTCAACTTCAAGCTTGCCGCAAGGGGCATCTATTAATTGCGAATGGGTTGATTGTGAGTGGGCAGGTGAGAGCATAATCGTCCTAATCTAAGCAAAAAACTTTAAAAAAACCACCCATCATGCTAACCAATTTCACCCAAAATAGCTAGTTTGAAAATCAACAAACCAGCCAATTGTTGCGCGGATTTTATGATTTGTAAGACCACTTGCGGCGGCTCACTTTTTACCACACACTAATACAAGCCATCAACCAAATTCTATTGTTGAAATGGTGAGTTTGCCTGTATTGTTGATAATTGATGAGAAACTTAACACCGCTATTGAAAAGGGACAGCCTGCAGATCATGAAATCATCTCTCAAACCGTCTTTATTAAAAATCACCCCATTAAAAATCACAACTACCGCGCTAGTAGCAGCAGTGAGTTTATCTGCTTGTCAAAGCACACCCACTAATTTACCCGTGCTACAGCGCGCGAACAACACCCTAGAAACCACTGGGTTAGGCAAAAGCAAAAATATCGCCAAAGTAAATGCGTTACATATCGCAACCGAGCAGTGCCGCGGAAAATCGCCCATCGTGTTGACCGATAGCTACCAGTATAACGGCGTGTTGGATGAAAACATGGGACGCGCGGCTGACCAAGCCATAGGCATGATTGGCAGTGTGTTTGGTAGCAAAAAAACCCTTGCCCGCGATGATGATTATGAATATACCATCACCTTTAAATGTCCCTAATTGTCATAGTCAAATCATCTATCAATAAAAAAAGGTTAGGAACGCTCCTAACCTTTATTGTTTTTGTGTCACTGGCGATTTAACAAATGCTGATTGAGCTGTGCAATCACCGCTTTATCGCCTAATTGATTGATACTGTCACGAATTTTTGGAATCGGCTCGGCAGCAATCGGCTGACTATCAAATAGCTTTAACAACCGCAGTTGTAATGCTGGCTCACCTTGCTCAATGACAATATCTACGAGGGTAGGCACATCAAAGGGCAAATCCGAGGTTGATTGTGCCATTGCCACCGCATGATAAGCGCCATGTGGGTCTTGGTCGGTTATGATACGGGTATTTACCGCTCTGTAAGCTTTTTCTGAGGTACCGCCTAAGACATTGATTTTGTGTAAACAGTTAAGCGCAGAATTATCTTGTAATTGTGCAATAGCAATGATGTCTTCAGCCTGCTCTTGCAAATAGGCGCGTTTTTGTGCCAGTGCCTCTAATTGCTGCTCAGTCAGTGGCTCAGCGCTTTCGGCTTTTTTTAAGTTGGCATTAAATTGAATTTCTGACATGGCTATCCCCTTATTTATATGGTTATTAGATAAGGGTTTTTTTTATAAAATCAAATCCACCGGTTAAACGAGCGCATTTTACTGATAATCAAACTATTTAATCACAATCCAGTTACAATGAATCAAAATGGCAAAAGGGCGTGCTATGTTAGTGTTAACAATAAATGCTGATAATATCAGTGTAACGTTGCAAGATAACCTATGGGACATTGGGCTTACGCTAAACGTAATTGCAGAGACATTGCACGTATTGCCACCCACCGAATTGGCATGGGAAACGGCGATTATGCGCATAGAAGATGCTATTTCACCGCTAAAACCCAGATTGCCCAAAGATGAGTTATTAAAGGTGATAGGGGCAGAGGATTTACGCTTGCTAGCGTTTGAGCAAGATGACAATGGCGGCTATATTCGCGCTGAGATGCTAGAAAAAGCTTTTGCAGTGCTGGCGGGCTATCGCTCGCTGCGAGATTTGCCTGCTATGCCCAATGACCTAGCGTTTTATGCAAAGGTATTGCTATTACGAGAATGGGTACACCATTTGGATTTTGATAAGCTTTATTTGGGTTAATTGTCATCAATAAAACAATCGCCAATAAAAAACGTCAATAAAAAAATCGCCAGTACACAACCAGCGATTTTTTTAAAAAGGTAAGTTAAGGCTGTTTTGAACGCTTACTAACCGGTATTTCTTAAGCCTTGGGCAATACCATTGATAGTTAAATGAACCAAGTTAAGCGCTGCGGTATAAGACGCTTCATTATCGCTAGTCGCTTCATTGGTGGTTTCAGTGGTAGACCTTTCATCAGCAGTCGCTTCGCGAAGTTGTTTTAGTAAGGCGACTTGCAACCAGTTCAACGCATTCAAATACGGCAAGCGTAGCGCAAGTGAGCGTGCCAATGTACGGTTGTCATCCAGTAGCGTTTCTTTATTGGTCAGTGTCAGCAAGGCTTTAAGGCTGCGGTGATATTCTGCAGTAATAAGTGCAAAAATAGCGTTGGCTTCAGTGGCATCGTTGGCAAGCTCAACATAGGCTTGGGCGATTTCGATATCGGTTTTTGCCATCACCTGTGCCATATTTGATAACATGGCTTGCATAAAGGCGCTGTGTTGGGCGTTGTGTTGCAGTTTTGCTAAGTTTTCTGGGTTATCTGCAATCAGTTTTTCGACTGCGGTGCCAAAGCCATACCACGCTGGCAGCATCAAGCGATTTTGCATCCAAGAAAATACCCAAGGAATCGCGCGCAAATCTTGAATACGCGCCAAAGACTTGCGGCTAGCAGGACGTGAGCCAATATTTAAACTGGCAATTTCTTTGACCAAACTTGTCTGCAAGAAATAGTCAATAAAATACGGCTGAGTGATAAGCGCGCGATAGCAATTAAAGGCTTCATGCGATAATTGATTCATTAGGTCGCTATCAGGGCTTTCGCTATGGCTTGGCAATAGGCTCGCTTTGAGCGTTGCAGCAATCAGCGTCTCAAGGTTGCGTTCCGCGTTGCCCGCATCGGCATATTTTGCGGTAATAACTTCCCCTTGCTCGGTAATACGGATTTGACCATCCACTGAGCCTTCTGGTTGTGCCAAAATCGCCTCAAATGACGGACCACCACCACGACCCACGCTACCGCCACGACCGTGGAATAAACGCAGTTGAATGGCATATTTTTCTGCCATTTCCACCAGCTGAATTTCAGCTTGGTATAGCGACCATTGACTGGTGACATAACCGCCATCTTTGTTACTGTCTGAATAACCGAGCATAATCTCTTGCAGATTGTCACGACTGGCTAGCACCGATTTGTACCAAGGTTTATCCAGTAATTCACTCATGATGCGGGTACTGTTTTGCAGCGCTTCAATGGTTTCAAACAAAGGTACGATATTGATACGGCTCACGGGTACGCCATCTTTGACCAATAATAGCCCTGATTCTTTCAATAACAACGCCAATGCCAACAAATCACTCACTTGTTCCGCATTGGAGATAATGCTTTGGGTAATCGCTTTGTCACCAAAGCGATTTTTGATATCGGCTGCGGCTTGAAAAATCTCTAGCTCACGCTGGGTTTGTGGCTCATAAGTGATATAGGGGTTGTATAAAGGACGCGCAGTTGCCAATTCACGCAGCAGCACACGTTGACGTGCGGACTCAGACAAAGAAAGATAATCTTCTAAATCGGCATGTTTGAACAAATCATGGACCGTTTCGGCATGAATCCCTGAAAACTGGCGCAAGTCCAATGGCATCAAATAAAAACCAAATACTTCCACCGCGCGGATGATATCGGTGAGTCGTTCATTAGCCAGTAACTCACTGCCATTGTCCACCAATGACTGATAAACGACGTACAAATCATCTAAAAACTCGTCACAATCAGCGTAGGGCTCACTAAGTCCAAAGCGACAACCGTAAGACAAATCAAACGTATGCGAGGTAGCGACTAAACGTGATGAGATAAACCCGATGGCGCGGCGATAAGGCTCTTCTTCTCTAGAGATATTATCTTCTTTGGATTGCTCGGAGAGTGCCAGTACCGCATCACTCACTTTGACATGGCGGATAGACAGCGGCAACTCTTGGTATAGCTTGCCCAGTTGGTCACGATAAAAGTAAAACACCGTCGCCGCTTGGCGTTTGAACGCATAGCGAAGGGTATCGGCTGACACAAACGGATTGCCGTCACGGTCGCCACCAATCCAACCACCGATATTAAGTAAGTTTGGCATGTCAGTGTCGGGGAAACGCTCTTTTAACTGATAATCTAATTTGCGATACAAACTTGGCAAGGCTTCAAAAAAACTTAAATCAAAATAGGCAATGCCATTGTCGATTTCATCTTTGACAGTAATTTTAAAATGGCGGGTTTCATTGGTTTGCCACTGCGACAATAACGTGGCTTCTAGTTGCTGCTCGATACGATGACGTTGGTAGCCAATCGCGGTGTGGTATTGCTCAAGTAAGGCACGGATTTGACGGCGCAGTGATAAAATCGTTTGACGCTGTACTTCGGTCGGATGCGCGGTCAATACCGCACTGATAAAGGTATCATCAAGCTGTGCTTGCAACTCATCGCTGTCAATCCCTTGGGCTTTTAATTCATCAATCACATGGGCAAAACTACTTTTTGAGGCAGATTCGTCTTGTTCGTGGGCAAGGCGGCGGCGCTCATGGTGCATGTCTTCGGCGATGTTAAACACTTGCGCAAATAAGCCACAAGCCCGAATGAGATTCTTGCGCTGTTGATGGTTGAGCGTTGGCAAAATGGCTTGAATAGTCTGCTGGGGGTCTTCGCCATTTAACAGTTTATTAATGGTTTGTTTGACCGGTTCTGAGGTTTGCTGCTCAACGACCGTTATCAGCACGCGGCTAAGTAACTGGGTGTCCGCTAGCAAAGGAGAGTCTTTATCATTGTCGATAAGCTCAACAAGTGCCGTATTTGACGGATGCGAGTTTAAAGGGGTTAAGCTTAAAACGTGAGGCGGTGCAAGGCTGTTTTCATTTTCAGCTGGGTTGGCGTTGGTCTGGCTCATGACTTTTCCCTTATTTGCTTTAGTCTAAAAAGTGTAACAGGACAATTATGTTAGCACAAACTATTATCACTATAAGAAATACTAATCGTTAAAAATTCGAAATATAAACAGCGTTAAAATTAATTTGGCGAGGCTTGACGTTAGCGAGTCTATTTGCTATATTCAAAACGATACAAAACGTATCATTTGAGTTTATAAAATGAATTCAAGGAGTGAATTCATGAAATGAGTACAATGATAGGCTTTGCTAAACAATGAGATGTTTTGCCAACTTCTGAAAACTAAACCTGCAAGCGACTTT
>ERZ1023324.48-NODE-48-length-55796-cov-8.159362_pt1 | contig 55796 bp, 46 predicted proteins | sample MGYA00520886_ERZ1023324 | MGnify/ENA primary metagenome ERZ1023324 (study PRJEB32759, sample SAMN07749864) | skin metagenome | biome: transportation; feature: city; material: polyester macromolecule | host: Homo sapiens | place: Hong Kong:KT line | collected...
CAGGTATTGATAGCTACGTGATGGAATGCCATTGGCATGCGCAAAGTGTATCAGCGGTTTTTGCCCTGTCACTTCTATCGCTGTTATCCCCTCTATGCCTGTCGCTAGCGTTGGCGCAGAGGGCAAACCAGTAGCTAACGGATGCTGGCTCGTCTTAGATGACATGGTTATTGCATTCCTTTGTCATTTGCAGCCGCGTGGGTTAATTGGCTGGCAAAGCCTTTGGAGACCGTTTCGCCAAACCCATAGCCGATTTGGCTGGCAAATTTACCGAACACTTTTTTCACCGGGTCTTCTGGGTTATATTCCACGACATTGTCTAGTTTTAGCTGAGACTCAAGGGTGCTGATGCCGCCTTTTTTATCCGCCAAACCAAGATTAATCGCTTGCTCACCACTCCAAAACAACCCGGAAAAAAGCTGATTGGCGTCAGGATTTTTGAGGCGATTGCCGCGACCTTGTTTGACAGCATTGATAAAATGGGCGTGGGTGTTATCAAGGACACCTTGTACATGCTGGCGCTCAAACTCGGAGAGCGGGCGACTCATGCTTAAAATATCTTTGTGCGCACCGGCTGTCATGGTGCCATCTTTAACGCCTAGTTTATCCATCAAACCTTGGACATTGTAGCTTGGCATAATCACGCCGATTGAGCCGACCAAGCTTGAGGGATTGACCCAAATTTCATCTGCCGCAGATGCGATATAATACGCGCCTGAAGCACCCATATCTTCGATAACGGCATACAGTTTTTTGTTAGGATGGGCTTTTCTCAATTCGGTCATGGTTTGCCAGATTTCATCGGATTGTACAGGCGAGCCACCCGGTGAGTTGATGCGTAACGCCACCGCTTGCGCTTGGTCGTTGTTAAACGCTTCCGTCAATGCCTCGCCCACTGCTTGACTATTGGCTTCATTGTCGCTGCTGATAACGCCTTTGACATCGACGACGGCTAAATGCGGTTTGCTCATATCGATATCACTCATGCCACTTTTGGCAGAGCCACTACAGCCTTTGGCTACCGCCGCGCCAAATAGTAGCACATAGCCCAAGGTGATGAGCTTAAAGAAAATACCCCAGCGTCTTGCACGGCGCTGCTCCACAAGGCTTGCCATGAGGGTTTTTTCTAGCAATTGCCATTCTTTGCCTGCGTATGGCGCATTGGGTGGCAAGTTTTGTGCATGGTTTGGTTGAACAGGTGGCTTTGATTGTGAGGGTTGGTTGGGATCGGGTGGCCAATTATCTGACATAAAAGTTCCTTTGCAATAGGTAATTTACCGCCCATGATAGGGGGAAGCGGTCAAAATTACAATCACTCCCTTGTAGCCAAATCGTCAAGTATCAGTCCGTATCATCTGGGGCGAGCGTGTAAATTACCGCGCCCACTTGATCGGCATACAGGACTTCGAACGGGTGGTCGGCAGGGTTATCCACTGACCAACTAGTCAGCGATAATTGGCTATCTTCACCCAGTTTTTGTGACTTATACACGCCTGTCACCACATGCAGTAAGGAAGGTTTCGTCAATGCTAGCCACGATGGTTTAATGGATAAATTATAGGGCTGAATGAGTAAATGCGTCGCCGATACCGTGCATAATTTTTCAGTCATTTGCATGGGGATATCGCTATTACCTGCCAACATCAGCACATCGTAGGGTTTGCTGGTTGGTGGCATAAAACGGATGTGAATATAACAGGTTTGGGTCGCTAGCTTTTGCTCATCGGTTAAGGCTAAATCCAAGTGCCATCCCGACACCGCTGTCACTTCCAAGCCATCTTGTTGCCAACGTTGGGCGGTTTGGCAACTGCGAGGTGTAATCGCACGAAAACTTGCAGATACAGCCTTATCTGTCACATCAAGCCTGCTGTGTTCGACATCATACCCTGCCAGCCAGTAGGCTTTAACAGGTACATGGGTTGCCAGTTGTTGCACCAGCTCATTGACGCGGACACTGGGCGTTTGACTAATCACCCCAGTTAATCGGTGAACCTGCTGATTTGCCAACAGCGGATAAATATCACGGTTCAACAGCGAACTGATTTCTTCATCAGCCGAAACATTGCTGATAGCTTGTTTGGTTTTCAAAAAATTGGGTTTATCCGCCTGAGTGGCTTTGATTTGGTTATCGGACAAAATAAGCCAGCTATCATCGCCTTTCTTTAACAAACTGATCACCAGTTTAGGGTTATCACCAACTGCCAGAGTCGGCTTGTTGTTACTTAAACTTCGCTGCTGCAGTGGCAGTAATATCAATAGGATAGCCAGTGGCAATATAAGCATTCTAGGCAACAAGCCTTTTAACAACCCCAGTAGCGCAATTAACAAACACAGGGCAAGCTGCGTTTGTGACAAGGCGAAAAATGATTGATTGGCAACACCCGTGTCGATAAGTTGGTTGAGCAAAAGATGAAATACATTGAGCAGGGTTGTTAGCATCGACCAAATGATTTGACTCAGCCAATCCCCTACCACGGGTAGCCAACTAACGACACCTGCCAACATATCCAAGGGTACAACCACCAACCCTAAAAATGGTACGGCTAGCAAGTTTACCAAAATGCCAATGACTGATACTTTGCCAAAAAACCACACCACGATGGGCAGCATCCAAACAAATAGCCAAATTTGTAGTTTTAATAACGCCTTGAATTGATGGCTGATGATTTTAACAAAACCACTCAGCACATCGCTGCGTGCAGTAGGCGCTAGTAACTGACTAACATCCTTAATTTCAATGGCGCTAACTGTCCCTATTGTCTCGCTAAATTTTAACAGTAAAACCACCGCCACAAAGGACAACCAAAACCCTGCTTGCCCGACTGCTGTCGGTTCTAGCCAAATCATGCCTAGCGCAACCCAAGCCAACAGCCGATAAGCAGAAAAATTAACCAATAACTGTTTCGACAGCGTGAGCAGTAACAGCATCCAAAATGTCCGCTGGGCAGGTATTTCAAAACCCACCAGCAGCGCATAAAACCCTGCCATCACCACACTCACCCAAAGCACCAACAAACTACTCGGTAATTTGACCAACAACTGCGGCGCAAGCCATTTAACGAGCCATAATAAAAGAATGGATACGATAGCAGCGAGCATCAACACATGCGGGCCTGAAATTGCTAATAAATGGCTAATCCCCGTGACTTGATAGCGATTCTTAAGGTCGCTATCCATCAGGCTTTTATCACCCGTTAACAGTCCCAATAAGATTGCATGGCTTTGGATAGCGCTTTGACCAGAACTTTGACTAGCACTCTGACTAGAATTTTGACCAGAACTTTTAAGCACGGGTTGGGCAATATCGGTATTTTTAACATTGACTATAGAGGTCGATTGTTTCAGCATGGTTCTATGCAAATTGGCGAGGATTTTTTGGCGTAGTTGCCAGCGCAATTGTTCGATAGCAATAGCCATACGGTCTGTGACATGGGATGGGTTAAATTCCCGTAGGCTCGTTTTTTCAATACCGATGATCACTCCCTTTGCTTGCACCCCACGCTGCCTTAACCATTGCGCTTCATCAAATCCTAGCATGAGCGGTTTGGCATTGCTGGGTAAACTTGTAGGCTTAGGCTGTGCAATGGGCTCAAGCTGTAATTTTACGTTAAGCTGCATGCCAGGTCTTAACTGCGACAAGGTCGCTTCCCAATCAGGGTTGTCTTTGATGTTAGCGGTAATGAGTGCCGTTAGCGGTGGTTGAGGGGTTGCTGACGATGCATCAGCATCACCGCCCTTATCAACGCGGACTTGCAGGATTTGTTTGATGAAACCATTGCCAATTAGGGCATTATCATTTGATAATGGGCTCATTTGGCTCAGCGTATCGCTGATTTGATGCGATTCAACGATGGCATCCACTGTGAGCGCTGAGGGCAATAACGCGTTTTGATACAGCTTATGATGATATAAACCATAACTGGCGCTCAACATGAGCGTCAGCAAAAAGATAAAGCTTGATAATAACGGTAAGGCAAAACGGTAGGCGAATGCAGGGTTTGGCGACGCTCGTTTTAGCTGTTTACGGTTGCAGCCATGGTATAAACCTACATTGATTAGCAGCGCTATCAACAGGGCTACTGATAGCACAGACCAAATTTTTGCATCATAACTGGCTAGCGCAGAACCTGTCATCAAGGGTTGATTTGCTAGCGTATTTACCACTAAAAACCCCAACAAACTGGCAACCGTGATGAGCCAAATCATGTTTCATCCTTGATAAAGATAGCGATAGCTCGCTACTTCCCTTACAATTATCGAATGAACGATATAGTAAAACAAATAGCAACTTTTGGAAATTATTAATCGATGTTGACTCAATTTAGTAGCGGCAATGACAATACCTCAGCCGTAGGGAAAAAAAGTATTCAAATCAGTCTAGGGATTGCAGGATTAATACTGGTTGTTGACTGTGGGCTATTGCTGGCCAATCGTGTTTTTCATATTGGCACCCTAGTGCCATTGGGCATAGGGCTAATTTTTTTAGGCCATGCGGTATATTGGGAGCGTATCCAACTTTATTTGGCGTCACAGCCGTCATTAAAAAAACTATGGCAGCTGGTTTGGCTACTATTTTTTGTCTGGTTAATAAGTTTTTGTGTCTTTGTCAGCTATTTAAAACAGCACTTTAACACCGATAACCATCCTAAAGCAGCGCAAGCGATTATTGTCTTAGGTGGCGGAACAAAAGATAATAAGCCGACCGATGCGGTAAAACTGCGTTTGGATAAAGCATCTGAAGTCATCAAGCGTTTTGCAAACGCACTTGTGATAACCAGTGGTGGTTTTGATGCGGGGGAGGATGTCAGTGAAGCCAAAGCGATGGCGGACTATTTACATGACACCTATGGCATCAGCTTGGCGCATATTGCGCTTGAAGAACAAAGCACCAGTACCGAGCTTAACTTTGTCCATAGCAAAAAGATTTTAGCGCAGCAAGGGATTGCCTTAAATCAACCGATAATCGCAGTCACCAGTGATTTTCACACCTTGCGCGCAAGCCTTATTGGCAAACGACAAGGATATACCAATTTACAGGTGGTCGGGTCTGACACCCCTTGGTATATCCGTCCAAATGTGTGGTTTCGCGAATACTTTGCTTTTATCAGCGGTTGGCTACTCGATGAGTATTAAGCCACCCACGTACCATTTTGTAAGGCCAATTGTTTATCCGCCAACTGTGCCAATTGCCGGTCATGGGTGACCATCAACAGCGCGGTATTAAAATCTTTTTGTAGTTCTGATAGGATTTCAAACACCGCCTGTGCATTGGCGTAGTCTAAGTTCCCTGTGGGCTCATCTGCAAGTATCAACGAAGGTTTCGTCACCAGCGCTCTAGCAATCGCCACACGTTGACGTTCACCGCCAGACAGCTCGCCTGGGCGATGGGTCAGCCGATGCCCTAGCCCTACTTTTTCCAGTAATTCAATAGACTGTTGACGCGCTACTGCGATTGGCACTGCTTTTCGCATCAATAGCGGCATTGCCACATTTTCAATCGCAGTAAACTCCGCCAACAAATGGTGAAACTGATAAATAAATCCCAAATATTGGTTACGAAGCTCACCGCGCTGGGTTTCATTCAAATCATTGATGCGTTGCCCATGTAGCCAAACCTCCCCACTGGTCGGCACATCTAAGCCACCCAAGATATGTAGCAAGGTACTTTTACCCGACCCGCTCGTGCCAACAATGGCGATGCGCTCGCCACTGTTAATACTGATATCCAAATGATTGAGCACATTCGTGGTGGTTTTACCATCTTGATAGGTCTTGGTGATATTGTTTCCTGTTAAAATCGCCGTCATGGCTCACTCCTATTCATAACGCAATGTTTGAGCCGGTTGAATGCTAGCTGCTCGGCGTGCTGGGTAAATGGTTGCCACAAAACTTATTACCAGTGAGGCTGCCACGATGATGGATACGTCTTTCCATTCAAGTTGTGAAGGTAAATAGTTGACAAAATACGCATCAAATAAATGTAACCCAAATAAATTATTGATACCGCCTACCACATCGCTCACGGTCAACGCTAAAATCACGCCCAAAATAGTTCCCGCGACGGTACCAATCACCCCGATAAACAATCCTTGCACCATAAATACTTGGGTGATGAGCTTAGGCGACGCACCAAAGGTTTTTAAAATCGCAATGTCCGCCTTTTTATCAGTCACCAGCATCACCAAGGATGAGACAATGTTAAATGCAGCAACCAAAATAATCAAAAACAGCAACAACCCCACCATGGCTTTTTCCATTTGAATCGCACCAAATAAATTCCCATGCGTCGATGTCCAGTCACTAGGCATGAGCATATTGGGTGCAAGGCTCGCTGCTTGCTGAGCCACTTGTGGTGCGGCAAACAAATCCTTTAGCTTCATGCGAATACCTTGCGCCCCCGCAGGCAGACGCAATAACGTAGCCGCATCATTCATCGGGATGAATGCCATAATATTGTTGACTTCAGGGCTAATGTCATACACCCCAGTGACGGTAAAACGCTTGAAGCGCGGAATCACGCCAGCAGGCGATGGCGAAGCTTCTGGCAACACCAAGGTGACCATATCGCCTTGTTTCACCCCCAGTGAATCCGCCATTTGCTTGCCAATCACAATGTCAAATTGACCTGCTTTTAGACTATCGACACTACCACTTTCCATATGCTGATGAATAATCGAGACTTTTTTCTCATAGCTTGGCTCAATACCTGTCACCATGATACCTGCGACTTGTCCATTCGCGGTGAGCATACCCTGTAATTGGATAAAAGGTGCGACGGCTTCAACTTTGGGGTTTTTTTGAATCGTTTGCGCCAGCGTCTGCCAATTTGGGATAATTTCACTGGCAGTGACGGTGGCTTGCGGCACCATCCCCAAAATACGACTCTTAAGTTCGCGGTCAAAGCCATTCATCACCGATAACACGGTAATGAGCACAGCGACGCCAAGCGTCAAACCCACCATTGAAATCAAAGAAATAAAAGAAATAAATCGGTTACTTCGCTCAGCACGGGTATACCGTAATCCTAAAAACAAAGCCAACGGTCGAAACATAGCATTCCTAAAAATTATCACTATTTTGATGATACAAGCAGGCAAAGAAATAACTTATTTCAAAACTATTATTCAAGCCTGCTAAAAGCGTGTTAGTCTGACACACTTTTTTACCATTTTGGCAAAAGTTTTTTTGCAATTTTGCTAAAAATTCGCAGAATCAAACATATCTGCGCAATAAATTGTGGATGTTTTAAGCAAAATAAGGTGAAAAAATTCTGCATGTCCCCATTAACATAGCAGAATTAAATTTCATCCCTGCTTAATCAAGGGTTAATCCATTGTTAACAGATAGGTTAATAGCTGATACTCGTTGATTTAATCGGGATGATTTGAAGGCTGATATTAGCCTATTGATAGCTGATAATGTAATCATTAAAATTTTGATAAATATCGTGACAGCTGTTTAGTTTATTAAGTTTGTTTGCAGTATAAGCCTGTTGTTACTGATAAACCTGTTGTTACTTAAAGGACGTCTTATGACCAATACTCACCAACCCCCTTCTTCAAATGCCCCCAATACGATTAGTCTAAACTGTGATCAAGCGGTTGGTCATGCAGATCACTGGTCATGTTTTACCAACAATATTCCCGATGATGTCCCAAATTGGTTGCAATCGCATATCGATACTGCCACCATGCCTACCCCACTAAAGACTACCAACGCCACGTCTTCGCATATTTTACTATCGGGTAATCAGCCAATTCATGTCAATCAAGTGATTGAAATTGATAGCAATCGCTCACCCAAACGTTTGATTAATGCGTTTCCTTGTGTCAATAGTCCGTATGGGCAATGGGTCACTATTGAAGGTGTCTATAAATGTGACAATCAGATAGAGGCGATTTTGCGCTTAAAAACTGATGACAATACCGTGCTGTATGTATTTGACCAGTATTATGCCATCAATGCGCACAACTATGAAAAAAATCACCGCTACTTAATCAATCTGAGTGCATTTGCTTACACTGTAAGCTTGAGTAACCGCTCAGAAACCATTGTGGTTGATGAGCCTGAAGCGATTCGCTATCACCGCGCTTTTAATGATATTTTGACCAAAAATAATAACGTTGCCCCAAAAGACCTTGAAGCCCAAATCGCCGCTTGGCAACCTAGCGAAAACGACTTGCCGCTGGAGCCAATTGAAATCAACGTCGGTCACATGTGTGCTTATTTATTTGGTGAAACCATCGGTCAACAAGATGAAGCTTGGTGTCAAGGTCAAATTATTGGCAAACAGACTGCCAGCTTTAATGGCGTTGAATTTGTATTGCTTGATGTGGTGATATTACGTGAAAGCCTTGATAATCCTGTTGTTATTCGTTTAGCGGTCAATGCCGATAACATCGATGCGACCATTCAAGTCAACGATTATATTCAAGCCAATATTTGGCTACAGGGTGCTATTTTTATGGAAAATCAGAAAAAAGCAGCCACCAATTATAGAGCGTTTTAAGCCTTTCCCCTGTAAGATTATTGATTAATTTTCTTGAAGCCACTGCCGACTATGACAGTGGCTTTGTTATTTTGTAAATAAATGTAAATTTTGCGCGTTATTTTATTTAATTCATTGAATTGACTATAATTTTATATTATCGTTATTTTAAATTTGATTTTAATCAATTTTTATCAATCAACGTCATAAATCCTATAGCGGCTCAACAGCCTACCCAATATCAGCCGCTAATGTTTGTGAGTGTTCTATCAGTTATTTTGGGAAGATGACCCATGCCAAATCAGTCGACTAAATCCGCAGTTTCTACTTCAGACGCTATCCAAGCCCAGACTGGATTGGTAAATCACAGCCCACTCCGACTATCTACTCAAACGACCTTAGCACCCCAAACCACCTTAGCCACTCAAACTAGCCCAGTCAATGGTCTGATGGTTTATACCACAGGTTTGCTACTGTACCCTACCCAAGCGCCCGATAAAAAAAATCACCGAATATTATCGATGATTTTCTTTGTGCTCGGGGTGTTAGTGATATTTCGCTTAACACACGGATAATGCTCGCAATATCCAAAATTATTTAATCAGCCCATTTACACTTGTGTATTGGCTAAGATGTCTTTGAAAAGCTGTTTTTGCTCAGCGCTTGGGCTTGCAGTTTGGATAGACATTAACTGTCCCATATCGCCTTCAACGCGGATTTTGCCAGACATAAAGGCTTCCATCGCACGGTTCATATCACGATCTAAAAAGATTGCTTTTAAGGTATCGGCATCAAGTTTTAAGGTGGTTAAAGCGCCATCTTTTAAACCTTGATGAATCGTACCATCGTAAAAAGCTGCATTGACTTCTTGATTGTCGCTATCGGTGACTTGTAAATTAATCGACATATTTTTAATCGCGGGTGGGAGATTTAGGTCACCTGCTTTGTTGGTTAATTCGTCAACTTTATCAAACCATTCTTGTGTTAAAATTTTAGCCATTTTAAATCCTCATTGTCGTTAGTTGTATTAGAACTTGTGCATCTTACCGAGATTTTGTAAGAATGACAATTCTCTAACCCATAATAAACCTATTTATAGAACAACGATAATGGCGCTCGGTTAACCATTTTTAGCATTGTTACTAGATAGTGTATGGGATGTTAAAAAAATCCCCACAATTTACATGGTTTTTTTTATTTTTCATATTATAATAGTTGGTATGTAATTTTTTTTTGCGCTATGAACGTTACATTAGATGATATTTAGCAAAGATTAAGTTACAATACTTGGTGAGAATCGTGAGTTTGAGCCTATTTTACTGCTTGTAAATTTACTGTTTTGCGTCAAGATTTAGCCGCTAATTTCTTTAAAATTCATCGTGAAACTAGCCACTAAACAGTTAGCCTATCTTATAAAAAAATAACTAGCGCCAACGTATCTGACCTGATAGTTTTATTGACAGGCACAAAGGAGATTTCTGCTTAAACTTGTTGATAATATAGGCTGTAAAGGAAATCATCGAATGAATTTACAAAACACAGCAATACCTATTACCGATGATTATGAAGTGGACATCATTAAGTTGTTCTCAATCATGGCGGTAGTATATGGTATTATCGGTATGGCAATTGGGGTGTTCATTGCATCACAATTGGCATGGCCTGCCCTCAATTTTGGTATCCCTTGGCTAACATTTAGCCACTTGCGTCCATTGCACACCAACGCGGTGATTTTTGCATTTGGTGGTTGTGCGTTATTCGCAACTTCATATTATATCGTTCAAAGAACGTGTAAAACGCGTTTATTCGCACCTTATCTAGCCTGGTTCACCTTTTGGGGGTGGAATCTTGTTATTGTTGGCGCAATTATTACCCTACCCTTGGGTTTAACCTCAGCGAAAGAATATGCTGAGCTTGAATGGCCCATTGATATTTTAATTGCCGTGGTGTGGATATCTTATGCTATTGTGTTTTTTGGTACGTTATTGAAACGCAAAACCTCGCATATCTACGTTGCTAACTGGTTCTTTGCGGCATTTATTTTGACCATTGCGTTACTGCATATTGTCAATAGTATGGCAATCCCTCTGAGCTTTTGGAAGTCATATTCATTGTTTGGCGGTGCGACTGACGCTATGGTGCAATGGTGGTATGGTCACAACGCCGTAGGTTTTTACTTAACAGCCGCGTTTTTGGGTATGATGTATTACTTTGTGCCTGTACAAATCGGTCGTCCTGTTTACTCCTATCGTTTATCTATTATCCACTTTTGGGCGTTAATCGCGTCTTATATGTGGGCGGGTGGTCACCATCTTCATTATTCAGCACTCCCTGACTGGGCACAGTCTTTAGGGATGGTATTTTCTATCATTTTATTTGCGCCTTCATGGGGCGGTATGATTAATGGTGTACTTACCTTATCTGGCAGCTGGGATAAACTTCGCACAGACCCTATTATTCGTTTCTTGATTGTTGCACTGTCATTCTATGCGATGTCAACGTTTGAAGGTCCGATGATGTCAATCAAAACCGTCAATGCGTTATCCCACAATACTGACTGGACGATAGGTCACGTGCATTCTGGTGCGTTAGGCTGGGTTGGTATGATTACGGTTGGTTCATTATATGTATTGATTCCACGTATTTGGAACAAACAAAAAATGTATTCAACTGATTTAATCACCACGCATTTTTGGCTGGCTACGGCAGGTACTATTTTCTACATCGTATCGCTTTGGATTTCAGGTATTGGTCAAGGTATGATGTGGCGTGCTACAAATCCAGATGGAACGCTGGTGTATAGTTTCGTTGATACTGTCTTGTTCTCGCACTATCCTTACATTGGTCGTGCATTTGGTGGTTTATTGTATGTCACAGGTATGGTCGTCATGGCTTACAACGTCTACAAAACTATCACGATGCCAAGCACTAAAACTGTTGAAGTAGCGGATACCACTACACCTGTAGTAGAAACTGCTACCGTAAAACAGATTTAAGGAGAGACTCATGCAACTCAATCATGAAATTATTGAAAAAAACACGGGTCTTCTACTTATCCTAATCGTTGTAGCTATTAGTTTTGCGACTTTGGTAGAAATCGTGCCATTGATTTATACCAAAGAAGTTAACCAACCTTTGCCCAATATGAAGCCATGGACCGCACTTGAATTAGAAGGTCGTGATATTTATATTCGTGAAGGCTGTCACGTCTGTCATACCCAAATGGTTCGTCCTCTTCGGGCTGAAGTGGAACGCTATGGACCTTACTCGCGCGCAGCTGAATCCGCTTGGGATCATCCCTTCTTATGGGGTTCTAAACGTACTGGACCTGATCTTGCGCGTGTGGGCGGACGCTATTCTGATGACTGGCAACGTGAACACTTGATTAACCCACAATCATTGGTACCTGAGTCTGTGATGCCATCATTTGCTTGGTTAGCAAAAAATGACGTTAACCCTGGAGAAGTACAAGCAAAAATGCGTCTATTCCGTGACCATTTTGGTGTGCCTTATAGCGATGCTGATATTGCAGGTGCACCTGATGCGGTACAAGGTAAAACTGAGCTCGATGCTGTTGTTGCATATTTACAACAACTGGGCACTGCAATGAAAGGTCAACGTTAATGTTGGGCACATTACACAGTATCGCAACGGTCGCAGCGTTTATCGCTTTTATTGCGATTGTTTGGTGGGCTTACTCGCCAAAGAATCGCAAACGATTTGAAGAAGATGCAAAACTTGCGTTAGATGACGAAGACCTAACAGACGCATCACAACGCAATAAGGATAAAAAATGAGTGGATTTTGGAGTTTTTGGATAACCCTATTTTCCATCGCTTGTTGGGCTTGGATTTTGTTCTGGTTAGTCGGTGTATTGGGTTATCGCCCAAAAATGTCGGATGACGGTACTACAGGCCATGAATACGATGGTATCCAAGAGTTTGACCGTCCATTACCAAAATGGTGGTTAGCAATCTTTTGGGGTTCATTAGCTTGGGCACTACTATACATGCTATTGTTCCCATCAGTAATGCCAGGCTCATGGAAAGGTATCACTACGGTAAAAGTAGATGGTCAAGATGTTCCTTGGACCAGTGCTAATGAATTAGCATCCGATCTTGAGCGCAATAATGCCGTATTTACTGGCACGTTCAATGATAAAATCTTAAAAGACAAAGCGGTAACGGCGCAAATTGATAGCCTTGCTAAATTACAAGCGCAGCAAGCTAAAAATGCAGAACCGAATGCCGAATTAAAATCGCAGATTGATAAAGGTATTGTAGGACTGGCACCTGCCGTTCTAAAACTCTCTCAAGATCCGCAAGCGATTAAAATTGGTCAGCGTTTGTTCTTACAAAACTGTTCAGTGTGTCATGGCTCACAAGCGCATGGTGCACCCGGTTATCCAAACTTGACGGACAATGACTGGATTTATGGCGGTACACCCGATAAAATCTTGTTAACCCTTAATCATGGTCGCGTCGGTGGTATGCCAGCTTGGAAAGCGCAGATTGGTGAAGATGGTGTTCGCGCCGCAGCTGAATACGTACTATCACTATCACCCGGTCATGGTTCAAAAGAAAATGGTCAGTTGAACCAAACTTTGGTTAATCAAGGTAAGGCTATTTTTGATACCAACTGTGCGGTATGTCACGGTAAAGATGCCAAAGGTAACCATGATATCGGTGCGGTGAATCTTACGGATGACATTTGGTTATATGGTGGCGACCGTGAAACGGTTCGTACGACATTACGTAATGGTCGTGCCGGTGTGATGCCACATTGGGATACCAAACTGGGTAACGAGCGTATTATGTTATTGGCAGCGTATGTTTATTCATTAAGCGATCACAAACAAGACGCTTCTGTGATGACGCCACAAACTATCGTCAATAAAGAACGTGGTGCAGCCTCTACCCCAGTTGAAACTGCAAATGCGGTAAAATCTGCGGTTGCTAGTGCGGTAAAATAATTTTTACCCGCCACTTAAAAAAGCGAGTTTTAGTTACTCGCTTTTTTATTGCGGATTGACTTTTCCTTGTCCCTCTTTACTTGCCTAGTTTTACATGCCTAGTTTTTCAAAGGCAGTTTCATCAAAACCAATGATTAACTCACTGTCTGAGACAACAATCGGGCGCTTAATCATACTTGGCTTAGCCACCATCATATCTAACGCAGCATCCACATCTTGATTCATTTGGGCTTTTTGCGCATCGCTAAGGTTGCGGTAGGTTGTACCTTTGGTATTTAATACCTTATCTATACCTGCTCGCTTTACCCAATTGGCTAATGTCGATTTATTTATCGCCTGTTTTTTGTAGTCAAAAAATTCATACTCCAAACCCAGTGCAGTTAATTTATCAAACGCCTTTTTCATGGTGCTACAGTTTTTGATACCGTAGATGGTGATGCTCATATTGGCTCCTTTTTTTATCGCAATTTTTACGGTTTTAGGCTATGCTATGGGGCTTAAAATACTTTCCCATTCAAATACTGCAAATTCAGACCATTATGAGTAATTCAGCTTTAACCAGTCAATACCAACCCCAAGAGATTGAGCCCGCCCAACAACAAAAATGGGAACAGCAAAATCGCTATCAAGTAAATAATGCGGCATCTGATAAGCCGTCACGTTATTTGCTGTCTATGTTTCCCTACCCCAGTGGCAAGCTGCATATGGGGCACGTGCGCAACTACACGATTAGTGATGTGTTGAGCCGTTACTATCGGTTAAAAGGTTATGAAGTATTGCAGCCAATGGGCTGGGATGCGTTTGGTATGCCTGCAGAAAATGCGGCGATTGCCAACGCTGTCGCCCCTGCTGCGTGGACGTTTTCAAATATTGATAACATGCGCGCGCAGCTCAAATCATTAGGACTATCGATTGACTGGTCACGTGAATTTGCCACTTGTACGCCAGAATACTATAAGTGGGAACAATGGCTATTTGTACAACTGTTCAAAAAAGGCTTGGTATACAAAAAACTCTCAACAGTGAATTGGGACCCTGTTGATAATACCGTCCTTGCCAATGAGCAAGTGGTGGATGGTCGCGGTTGGCGCTCAGGTGCGCTAATTGAAAAACGCGAAATCCCCATGTACTACTTTAATATCACCGCCTATGCAGACGAGCTGTTAAATGATTTGGATAAGCTAGAAGGTCATTGGCCACAGCAAGTGATTACCATGCAGCGCAACTGGATTGGTCGCTCTGAAGGCATGGAAATTCATTTCCCCTATAACTTAAATGGTGAAGAAAAAACCTTAGATGTATTCACTACCCGTCCTGATACCTTAATGGGCGTGACTTATGTATCGGTGGCAGCTGAGCATCCACTGGCAAAACACGCTGCCGCGACCAATCCTGCCCTACAAAGCTTTATTGAAGCCTGCAAAAAAGGCTCAGTTGCCGAAGCAGACTTAGCCAAAGCTGAAAAAATGGGTATGGATACGGGTCTGACTGTCACCCATCCGTTGACAGGTCAGCAAGTGCCTGTTTGGGTCGCTAACTACGTCTTAATGAGCTACGGTTCTGGCGCTGTCATGGCAGTCCCTGCGCATGATGAACGCGACTTTGAATTTGCCAATAAATACCAGTTACCTATCAAACAAGTGATTGACCTAAAAGAACCCCACAAGCAAGGTCAACAGTTTGATGCGACGACTTGGCAAGACTGGTATGGCGATAAGCAAAATGGCGTGGCTATTAACTCGGGTGAGTTAGACGGTTTAAATTTTAAACAAGCCTTTGACAAAATTTTAACCCAACTTGAGCCAAAAGGCTTGGGTAAAAAAACCATCAATTATCGGCTACGCGATTGGGGGGTATCTCGTCAGCGTTATTGGGGTTGCCCAATTCCGGTTATCAACTGTACAGACTGCGGTACAGTACCTGTTCCTGAAAGTCAGCTGCCTGTGGTATTACCTTTAGATGTAGTGCCCGATGGACGTGGCAATCCCCTCAACAATCTTGCTTCATTTACCGATGTCAACTGCCCATGTTGCGGCAAGCCTGCCAAACGTGAAACCGATACCTTTGATACTTTTGTAGAATCAAGCTGGTATTACGCGCGTTTTGCCTCACCCAATTATACCGATGGGATGATTAATAAAGTCGCCGCCGATAAATGGCTACCTGTGGATCAATATGTAGGCGGTGTTGAGCACGCCGTGTTACATTTACTATATGCGCGTTTTTTCCATAAACTTATGCGTGATGAAGGCTTGGTGCAGGGTGATGAACCCTTTGCCAATTTACTCACCCAAGGCATGGTCTTGGCGGGTACTTATCTTCGCGAAAATGCCGATGGTAGCAAATCCTATTACTTTCCAGAAGAAGTTGATATCCGCTACAACGACAAAGGTCAGCCCATCGAAGCGACCTTAAAAGCCGATGGTCAGCCTGTCAAAATTGGCAAAATCGAAAAAATGTCGAAGTCAAAAAACAATGGTGTCGACCCACAAGCGACCATTGATCAATATGGCGCAGATACGGTTCGACTTTACACCATGTTTACCGCGCCTGTCGACCAGACGCTTGAATGGATTGACGATGGACTAAAAGGTCCGTATAACTTTTTGAAAAAAGTATGGCGTTATACCATCGAGCATGCCGAAACATTGGCACAACAATCTTTAACCGCAGCAACGCTATCGGTGAGTGACGCCCAGTCGCTGAGTAAAGCTGCTAAAAGTCTACGCCGTAAAACACATGATACGATCGGCAAATTAGATGACGCGTTTGGCAAAAACTTGGCGCTCAATACGCCTGTGTCATTTTTAATGGAATTGTCGAACGAACTCACCGCGTTTGACATTCATTCAGACAGAGATTTGGCGGTAGCCAATGAAGCACTTATAACATTATTGACCTTGCTCACCATGTACGCGCCGCACATGGCAGAAGTCCTACTTGAGGAGTTAGGGATTGATGTGATGACGCTAACCTATCCCACCGTTGATACTTCAGCCTTGGTACAAGACACTATTACCATGGTGGTGCAAGTCAACGGCAAAATCCGTGGTCAAATGGATGTGGCGCCAAACAGTGACAGCGATTGGTTAAAAGCCGAAGCGAAACAACTCGACAGCGTCGCTAAATTTATCACCGGCGATATCGTCAAAGAAATCGTGGTGCCCAATAAACTGGTCAATATTGTGGTAAAAGCCTAATTGATTATAAGGGCTTATTGGCAACCTAAGCCCTTTTTGACCTTAAAGCTTTATAATAACTTGAAGCTTCATAATAAAGTGTTATCACAAGCAATACCGACAATCATAGATGGGTAACTAACAGACAGGTAACTATATGAATCAGCCATTTCTTCGTATCCTCCTAAGCAGTGTGTTACTGACGCAGCTACCTGCCTGTGGTTTTCATCTACGCGGGTATGATGCGCCTATGTCACAGAATATCCCAACCACTGAGCTGATTTTTAACAACACGCCTGAAGCCTATGCGGTTAAAAATGCGTTAAAAAAACAACTCGACCAACTAAGCATTAACACTCAAGATAGGGTGATTGATAAAAATGCAACCACCCAATCAAATACTACCTTGCCTGCCAGTATTGAAGTCAAAAACATTCGCCTGCAAAACTACCAGCTACGCGGTATTTTGACCGAAATTCGCATGGTGTTAAGCGCAGAGGTAAGCTATCGCGCCATTGAAAATGGTCAACCCCGCACGCTGACCAATACGATTCAAGTACAGCGCAGCTATCAGTATGACCAAGGCGTGGTAGCCACTGACAATCCCCAAGCTGAGCAAATTAAAGTATGGTTGTATGACAACCTGGCGCAGCGTATTGCTGACCAATATGTCGCACTGAGCCTTCCAAAAATCACCAAAGTGCCGACCGCAACTACCCCCTAACCTAATTGATACCTAATTGACACCTAATTGATAATACGCTGATGCAGTACAATTTTTTAAATGCCTTTCAACATCTCAAAAATAGGCAAGACCCCGCCACTGGGGTGTGGCTAATGCATGGCGATGAAGATTTGCTGTCACAGTGGCTGATTGAAAAAATGTCGCCCAATTGGCGGCAGCATAATATGGCAATTTCGCGCATGGATATTACCAGCGCCAAATCATGGCAAGCGGTTTTGGCAGAGCTGAACAGTCTGTCACTGTTTGACGACAACAAAGCCATTATCGTTCACGGTAATCATAAACCCGATAAAGAGGCGTTAGCAGAATTAGCGCAATTTGCGACGAGTAATCAGAGCAATTGCTTAGTCATTATCAGTGATAAATACGATAAGAAAAGCCAAAGCAGTGCGTTTTTTTCGCTTTGCGATAAATTTGGTCAGGTCATCGAATGTCATCTTTATCAAGAACAGCAACGCGAACAACTGCTACAGCAACACGCGCAAGACTTTGGGCTCGAACTCACCAAACCCGCTTGGCAAATGCTAATGGCACAAACTCAGCATAATTTGCTAGCGGCTTACCAAAGTCTGTGGCGACTCTCCTATCTCTATGCTACAACAGATGCGAATCCCCCTACCCATTTTGTGACCATCGATGAGCCTCAGCTGTTTGATGGGTTGGTGAGTCAATCTATGTTTACCACCTTTGATTTATCGGATGCCATGTTGGCAGGTGATACCGCGCAGGTTGCAAAAATCTTGCAGCAACTCAAAGCCAGTGAAGAACCAGAGAGTCTGGTGTTATGGATGATAGCCAAAGACATGCGCAATATTTTAAGCTTGCAATCAGGGGCAAGCTATCAAAGCCTCGGCATTTGGCAAAGCAAGCAACAGCTGTATAGTAAAGCCCTGCATCGTCATTCCCATGACGCTACCCGAAACTGGTCGGATGCACTGTACCAAGCCGACCAAGCCATCAAAGGTCTGGTGCAACAACCGGCTTGGGAGCTGCTCTACCAACTCGCTTTTCGCCTAGCGGGTCAACCATTATTTCACTAGTTGCTTTAAAAGTTACTTTAAAAGTTGCTTTTAAAAATGCTCCGCAACCTTTGCAATCTTTGCAACCCTTCAAACAACCCGCCCATCAAATTACAATACAATCCACCACCCCCCAAATTTTTAATGCGTTTTTGTTACTCATAACATTCATTTTATAATCCAGCAAGATTATGTGGTTATAATTAAAAATCCTTTCGGCTTACCTGTTTTTATTGCAATTTATTCTCATTTAGCTTTTAATACTCCCTGTTAAAAAGCTGTATTTATTTAATTTTTTTCAATTGTTTATCCCTTGATAAGGCTTGGCACGATGACCGCTACCCAAAAAAAATGGCTCAAATGGGCAATCTTAAGTTTGATCGTTATTTCGCTGGCAGCGTTAGCTTATTGGTACTTTAAACCCAAACCCCAAAAACCCAATTACATCACCGCCAATGTCGAACGTAGCGATATTGAAAACAGTGTGATGTCGACGGGCAAAATTGAAGGCATTAAACAAGTGGATGTGGGCGCTCAGGTGTCAGGGGAAGTGACAAAATTGTATGTCGAGGTGGGTGATACGGTCAAAAAAGGCGATGTTATTGCTCAAATTGACCCAGTTACCCTGCAAAATACCTTAACCACGCAGCAAGCTACCTTACAGCAAAGCAAAGCGAATTTGGAAAGTACCAAGTCCGCCTATCAGACCAAACAAGCCGCGCTTGCCACAGCGCGAGCCGACTTGAAAGGTAAAATAGCAACCTTGCAACAATCGCAAACAGAATACAATCGCCTAAAATCCTTGCTTGCCATGAATGCCATCTCCAAACAAGAGCTGGAGCAAGCGGGTACCGCTGTCAAAACAGCGCAAGCCAATGTAGACAGTGCCAAAGAAGCGATTGCGACTGCCCAAGCAAATATTGCCTCATCGCAAGCCGATATTGTTAGTGCACAACAAACCATAAAAAAATCGCAAACGGACGTCAATACGGCTGAAAAAAATCTTGGATATAGCCAAATTGTTGCCCCGATGTCAGGCACGGTGATTTCTATCACCACCAAACAAGGGCAAACGGTGAACGCCAATCAATCAGCCCCCACCATTGTGACATTGGCAGATTTGAGCAGTGTGCGCGTGAAAGCCAAAATATCAGAAGCCGATGTCGTTAACCTAAAAGTAGGGTTGCCTGTTTATTTCAATATCATTGGACGCCCAGATAAGAAATACCAAGCCACACTGTCGACCATTGGACCTGCGCCCGATGGCACTACCGCCAGTGATTCATCGACGTCAACGGATTCGGCGATTTATTACATTGGTTATTTTACTGTCCCCAATCCCGATGGCGCGCTACGTATCAACATGACAGCGCAAGTCTATATTGTTGAAAATAAAGTCAGTAATGTGCTTAGCGTACCCGCTGCGGCAATCAAAACCGACCCAAAAATGGGCAGTTATGTTGAAGTCGTACAAGCCGACGGTACTACCAAAAAACAAGCGGTCAAAACAGGTGTCACCAATCGTATTACCACCCAAATTCTTAGCGGCGTCAACCAAGGGGATAAGGTGGTTGTGGGTCAAGCAACGGTGAGTAAATCAAGTTCATCGTCTAAAAATAAGGGTGGTCCACCGATGATGTAGTCATCGGTAGATGATAACCCTAGATTGTAAACGTTGATTGTAACCTATGACGCATGCTAACCCTATGACGCATGCTAACTGTGAGACACACGGCTGATGATAACGCAAGATACCAAACAACCTATTATGGAAGTGAAGGATTTAATCCGCGAATTCCCTGCAGGTGATGAAAAAATTCGGGTTTTACATGGGATTGACTTGACCATTTATGAAGGTGAAATGGTCGCAATTATCGGTCAATCAGGCTCGGGTAAATCCACCTTAATGAATATCTTAGGCTGCCTAGATCAGGCGACTGCGGGCAGTTACCACATCTATGGCAAAGCGGTGGACAAACTCACCGCAGACGAACTTGCCGAGCTTCGCCGTGAGCATTTTGGCTTTATTTTTCAGCGCTATCATTTACTCGGTGACATCAATGCCCAAGACAATGTCGCCGTCCCCGCTGTGTATGCAGGGATGCCGGTGCGGCAACGTGAAGCGCGCGCCACTCAATTATTAGACGACTTAGGGCTTGCGGCAAAAACCCAAAATCGCCCAAGCCAACTCTCCGGTGGTCAACAACAGCGTGTATCTATTGCTCGTGCGTTAATGAATGGTGGCGACATTATCCTGGCTGATGAACCGACTGGGGCATTAGATAGCCAATCGGGCAAAGACGTGATGGCAATTTTGAGAAATCTAAATAGCCAAGGTCATACCATCATTATGGTGACCCACGATCCTTCTATCGCTGCCCAAGCCGAACGCGTGATTGAAATCAAAGACGGACAGATTCTTAAAGATTATTATACCGACAATAGATTTGATAAAACCAAAGCGGTTCAACACCTAAATTTTGCCAAAAAATCTGGTGTTACCGCGTTTTTAGACCGCTTATCTGAAGCCTTTAAGATGTCTGTTTTGGCGATGAAAGCCCATAAAATGCGGACATTGTTAACCATGCTAGGTATTATCATTGGTATTGCCTCTGTGGTATCGGTAGTGGGTCTAGGGCAAGGTTCTCAACAAAAAATTCTCAATGATATTAGCTCCTTAGGCACCAATACTTTAACCATACGAGATGGCTATAAATTTGGTGACCCTCGCCGTAAATACCATGATGATAATTTAACAGATGCCGATGCGAATGCTGTCGCAGAACAGCCGTATGTGCAAAGCGTCAGTCCACAAGTCAGCAGCAATAGCGCCACCGCCCGTTACCGTGAAACAGAAGCTTCTGTGAATGTCAGTGGCGTGGGCAAAGATTATCTAACGGTGAAAGGCGAAAAACTCGCGCTTGGGCAAACCTTTAATGACAATAGTATCACCTCGATGACCCAAGATGTGATTATTGATGATAATGCAAAAACCGCCTTTTTTGCCAATGTCAGTGACCCCATTGGTGAAGTGATGTTGGTGGGTAGTGTGCCCGCTCGTGTCATCGGTGTGCTGCAGCCATCTGAGCAAGCTTTTGGTCCAAGTTCAGACACCCCTACCCTATATATGCCTTATACCACTGTGATGCATAGAATGGTTGGTACTAGTCATGTAGATAGTTTTATTGTGCTACTAAAAAATACTATCTCGTCTAGTGCCGCTGAGCAAGCTGTTTCTGATTTGATAGAGCAGCGACACGGCACCGATGACTTTCGTATTCAAAACTCTGATTCAATCCGTCAGACGATTGAATCCACCACAGGCACGATGACATTACTGGTTTCGTCGATAGCCATTATTTCTTTGATCGTGGGGGGTATTGGCGTCATGAATATCATGCTCGTCTCAGTTACCGAACGTACCAGTGAAATTGGTGTGCGCATGGCAGTGGGCGCAAGACAATCTGATATCATGCAGCAGTTTTTGATAGAAGCGATTTTGGTGTGTATCTTGGGCGGGATTTTAGGTATTAGCCTAGCGTTTGGTATCGGCGCTTTAATTAACAAATTTGCAGGGGGTAATTTCCAAGTGGTGTATTCAACCACCTCCATTGTAGCGGCTGTGGTGTGTTCCACTCTCATTGGTGTGGTTTTTGGGTTTATTCCCGCGCGCAATGCCGCCAGACTCAATCCTGTCGATGCCTTATCAGGTGGTGAATAAAAGTTTTATCACCTAGTTAATTAATACCTAGTTAATCCACGTCTAGCCAATCAAGATTTATTTAATCAAGGCTAGATAAGTTAAAGGTATGATAAGTCGATGAATTTAAGCCGCTATCTTGATGCAAATCCTTAGTTAAAAAATTTGTGCAAAAAGGCTTGCAAACCAAGATTTAATGCGTATAATATGCACTCACTTAACGGCAATAGCCAAAATAAAAACGTGAAAATCGTTTTGTATTGCCTTAAAAGTTTTGGATCGTTAGCTCAGTTGGTAGAGCAGTGGACTTTTAATCCATTGGTCCCGCGTTCGAGTCGCGGACGATCCACCATATCCAAAGCCCTTATCGAATTGATAAGGGCTTTTTTATACCCTTGATTTTGTAACGCTATGATTTAGGCTAGCAGTTTAGGTTAGAAAAATAAAAATCACCTAGTTGAACTTATCTTTGATTGTATCAAATAGCTTGCCTAACGTTTAGCAAAGAAAAAAGCCAAACCATTAAAGGGTTGGCTTTTGACAGCATCGCTGTCGGATGCTGTCGAGATAGGCTATGACTTTTAGTATAGCTTATTTTTGGTATGGGTAGTTAGGTGATGTACTTAATACATAGCCTGTTGCCCCGCCCGCTGCTGCACCGATTGCCGCAGCTTTACCGATGTCGTTACGGTTGCCATCTGATTTTGCCAGTGCACCTAATGCTGCACCCGCTACCGCGCCTTGCGTCGCCGCGCGAGAAGAGCCTTGGGTAGTGACGCGGTTGCCATAGGCATCAGTGGTTGCACACGCTGTCAATGCTGTTGAACCAACAAGTGTCGCAAGTACCGCAAGTGTTTTAAGTGATTTCATACTTTTCTCCAGTAGGGTTTCCATTTGCTAAAATGTCAGGTGCTTTTAGCAACTTACGGAAGTTATATTAGCGTAAATTTTTTACCCTATTGTTATGAATAAAGACTGATTTATACGTGTTTTGTAAGTAACCTTGCTATAGTTTGGACAACAAATAGCTTACTCAAGGTTGCGTTAACTTTTTCCACAATACCGAGCATATATTAAGCATGATAACTGTTTAATAAATCGGTGAATTGCGCTTCAGTGACCACTTTTACCCCCAGTTTTTCGGCATTGGCAAGTTTACTACCCGCTTTTTCGCCTGCGAGCAGTGCGGTGGTCTTGGCAGAAACGCTGCCTGAGACTTTTGCCCCTAATGCTTGCAGTTTGGCCTTGGCTTCATCACGTCCCATGCCTTCAAGGGTGCCTGTAATGACCCAACTTTGACCTTTAAGCGGCTGATTGCCTTCAGGCACTTGGCTGACAGGCTGCCAATGAATACCGGCTTGTAATAATCGATTGATGACTTCGATATTGTGCTCGGCACGAAAAAACTCAAAAATCGAGTCTGCGGTTTTTTCACCGACATCGGGGGTTTTTTGTAAGGCTTCAATACTCGCTGCCATGAGCGGCTGCAAGTCGCCAAATTGCATGGCTAAATTCATCGCCGTGCTCTCGCCTACGCCACCAATACCCAAGGCAAAAATAAACCGCGGTAAGGTCGTATCTTTACTTTTTTCAATGGCGGCTAGCATATTTTCGACAGATTTTTCCCCTAATTTTTCAAGGTTGATGAGCGCATCGCGGTGATTGTTAAGCGCATAAATATCTGCGACATTTTTAACAATACCTTGCTCAAAAAAGTTAATCAACCAGCGCTCACCAAGCCCGTCGATATCCATCGCTTTACGACTGACAAAGTGAATCAGCGCTTCTTGTTGCTGGGCTGGGCAAAATAACCCGCCGGTACATCGTGCCAGCGCTTCACCTTCTGGCATGATAACGGGTGAATCACACACCGGGCAATGCGTCGGCAGGCTCACCACTTGGGCATTGGCGGGGCGCTCGTCCGTCCAAACGCGCGTAACTTTGGGAATGACATCACCGGCACGGTGTACGCTGACCATGTCCCCTGCTCGAATATCTAAACGCTGAATTTCACCGATATTATGCAGGGTCACATTGCTGACAGTGACGCCACCGACATTGACAGGTTCAAGCTTGCCCACGGGCGTCAACTGACCTGTGCGCCCTACTTGCCATTCAATCGCATTTAGACGCGTCATCACAGTTTCGGCAGGGAATTTATAGGCGGTTGCCCAGCGTGGCTCACGGCTTAAAAAGCCCAGTTGCTCTTGCAAGGCTAAACTATTGACCTTAATCACCGTGCCATCAATTTCAAAGGGTAAGCGACTGCGTTTTTCAATCACCGATTGATAATACGCTTGTAGCTGCGCGGCTGTTTGCACGATTTTGATATCGCTGATGCTAAAGCCCAACGCTTTTAGCCAAAAAAGCGCATCGGATTGGGTGGTAATCTCAGCGGGCAAGCCTTGATTGACGGAATAGGCATAAAACGCCAGCGGACGACTTTTGGCGATATTGGGGTCAAGTTGGCGCAAACTCCCTGCGGCGGCATTACGCGGATTGGCAAAGGTTTTCTCCCCTTTTGCCTCTGCATCCCGGTTGAGCTTGGCAAACCCTGCTTTGGGCATGAGTACTTCGCCGCGCACTTCTAGCCGCGGTATATCAATCGGCAACTGCAGGGGTAGATTTCGAATAGTACGCACGTTTTGGGTAATATCTTCGCCCGTTTGACCATCGCCGCGCGTGACCGCTTGGGTAAATTGTCCGTTTTGGTACAACAGTGAAACCGCAAGCCCGTCAAGTTTGAGCTCGACTTCATATTCGGGGTTTTGCTGATGGTCTGCCAAACGGTCATTGACCCGTCGCATAAAGTTCTGTAAATCATCAAAAGTAAATAAATTACCCAGTGACAGCATGGGTATTTGGTGGGTGACTTGGGTAAAAAACGGCAACGGCTTGTCGCCTACTTGGTTGGTAGGGCTATCGCTTTGTACCAATTCAGGATGGGCGGTTTCTAGTGCCACCAGTTCTTGGCGAAGTTGGTCGTATTCGCTATCTTCTAACAGCGGATTATCTAAGACGTAGTAAGCGTGGTTATGTTGTTTTAGCTGTGCAATGAGTTTGCGCATTTGCGCAGTAATGGCGGCTGTGTTCATAATGATTATGATTTAAAAAAGATAACGGATATTTTACAACAAAGTGATGGTTTACTTGGTCAATTTTTTCAGTCATCAGGTCAGTCAAAACAATAAAACTTTTAACCATAAAAAAAGGCACTCACGAGGAGTACCTTGTTTCATTTTAATAAAATCTATCGACCAAAATTAATGGCAAGCTCGCGCATGGCTTGGGTGTTTTCTTTGTTAATCGGCTCGCCTGTGTCGTCATATACCGTGGCATTTAGGTCATTGGCAAGCAATCCTGCGATACTCATCATGCTATCAAAGCCTTGAACAGGGCGTGGGTGTGGTAGCGATAAAAATAATACCAAGCCTTTCATGGTTTGCGTCGGTAGTCGATTGAGATCGAAAGGTGAAATACCCTCATTGTCAATCATCATCAGACTAAACCACAATAAGCCTGTCCCGTCTTTGTTTTCGTAGCGATGGAACATATTCATCGCACCAAACTTCAAGCCATACTTGTCAATCAGCTCTAACAGATAATCGCCTTTAATGTCGACAAACTGCTGATTAGGAAAAATACTGATGTTGATATTTTGAATGGCGTTGTTGAGTGGGCTGTTTTGTTCTTCGTCAATTTGCGCTTGGATATGGGTGTCCAAAATTGGGCTGTTATCGGTAAAGCTGTCATTTTTTAGCTGATTTTCATCGAAAGTATGCACAACAGGGCTGATAGTCTCTGTGGCATTGGCAAGCATGCTAAAAGCGTCGTTTTCGTTTTCCACAAATGTATGGGTTTCTGCCAATAATTTGTCATTGGCAGATTTAGTGACATTAGCATTGGCAAAACCGCCACTGGCTGGATAGTTGTCTAGGTGCAACTCGGTATCGTCAGCGCTTAGCTTTACTTCGCCTTTAGGATTGTTGGATGTAATTTCTGCTTTAAATAACTGGCTTTCTTCGGGCTCAGGGCGCTGATGGCGTGGAATAATAGGTAGACCATCTTTATCATGTTCAATCGCGTCAGTCGCTAATACATCTTGGTTTTTTTGACGAATGGATTTTAGTAGCGTGTAAATACCCCAAACGATAGCAACAACCGCAAGAATGATAAGAATAAGCTGAGTGATAGACATAAACAACGACCTTTGAGAAAGACGATAACGACCCTGTTTGTAGTGTAAAAATTTTTACATCGGTATTTTTGCCGTTATACTATCATGACTTCATAAAATCAGCTAGAAAAAACCGTGACAAGGCTTGACTTTTTGCGTATTTGACAGGTGAAAATCGCTTATGCCAAATAAGCTTCCACCTCCCTCATATCCACACTGACCAGCTTGGACACCCCCGCCGTTGGCATGGTCACACCTTTGAGCTCATCGGCAATTTGCATGGCAAGTTTGTTATGACTGATAAAAACAAACTGCACGTCTTTGGCAAGCTGCTCAATTAAGCGGGTAAAGCGCGCGACATTGGCATCATCGAGCGGCGCATCGACTTCATCGAGCACACAAAATGGCGCGGGCTGCTGTTTAAAAATAGCAAAGATTAAACTTAGCGCCGTTAAGGTCTTCTCCCCTCCCGATAACAGCGCTAGCCGGCTGTTCTTTTTGCCTTTCGGCTGTGCCATAAGCTCTAGCCCTGACTGCCAGCCTTTGCCGCTGCCATCTTTGTCATTGGTATGGTCTGATAACACCAGCTGCGCTTGCCCGCCGCCAAACACTTGGGTAAATAGCTTGTTAAGCTCGATATTGACTTGGGTCAACATATCCATAAAAAGCTGTTTGGTCTGACTGTCAATCTGCTGGATAGCAAGTTGCAATTTGTCAATGCTTGCGGTCAAATCCGAGATTTGCTCAGCAAGGGGCGCCAAGCGGCTGTTCACTTCACCGAGCTCAGCCACCGCGGCATGATTGACTGCCCCAAGATTAACCACCTGTGATGCTAACTGCTCGAGTTGTCGTTGTAGTTGCTCGCGTTTGCTGCTACCCAGTAACTCAATGTCGTCAGTTTTTGGTACGGCGATTTTGCGACTAGTCAATTGCTCACCAATCAATGCGACGTTTTGTTTTGCTAGTGCCCATGCGGTGTCGGTGGTGTGATATTGCTGTTGTAGTTGGCTCAACTGCTGCTGAGACTCTTGCACAGCCAATTGCGCTTGCTGCACCTTGGTTTCCATGGTTTTCAAGGTGATTGTCAATTGCGTAACGCTGTCATTGGCGGTTTGCAGTTGCGTCGAGTCCACCGTGAGTTGCTGTTGTAGCTGTGGCAAGCGTGCCTGCTGCTCGCTAATTTTATGACTCAGCAGCTGCTGCTCACTGGTGAATCTTGCTTGGTCTTGGCAAGCTTTGGCAAGTTGCTGCTCACTTGCGGTGATTTGCAATTGTCCGGTTGCCAGTGTTTGGGTGATGCGATTTTGTTGTTGTTCTAGCTCGCGCTGCTGACTGGTAAACTGGTTTAAGCGTTCATCGAGTGACTGGCGCTCGCTGATTTGTTGCTGTAATTGCGGTTGTAAATGCGAAAGCGTGTTGCTTAGCTCATAAACCCGCTGTTGCTCTTGCTGCAATTTGTCCGCAAAACCTAGCCCCTCTTGTTGTAGACGCTCGCTGTCACTGTCGAGGCGTTTTTTATCTTGATTAAGTTTATCGAGTGCGGATTGATAGCGATACTGCTGTTGTAGTTTTTGTTGCTGGCATTGCTGTTGTTGCTGGGTTAGGCTTAGCAGTTGATTACGCGCGGTTCGGTCTTGCGCTTGCCATTCTTGCAGACTAACCTTCGCTTGTTGCAAGCGATCGGCTAGACGCTGCAGTTGCGGTTGTTGCTGCGCCAAGTGTTCATCGAGCTCTTCAATACGGGCTTCATTCATCAACTGCTGGCTAAAACTGATAACCTGCTGACCCTCAGCTTGCAACAAATGGCTTAGGTTAATCAGCAGCTGATAATTACAGAGTATCAGTTGTTGCGCTGATGTCTGCACCAACAACCAATCGCCCGTTGGTAAGTTATCGAGCAGCCCTTTATCCTGCACATCTGCCCAGTCAAGTGGCGTCGCACTGATCCAAACCTGCTGAAAAATAGCCAGATTGGGCGCCGCAATCAAAGCAGACAGTGGCAAACAACCTTCTATTAGATGGCTGTTCGCTGTGTGATTTTTCGAGCTGTGATGTAAAGCTGATTGATTATCAATAAACACCGCATGGTCATGGATGATTTGGGCAAAATCTTGGTCAGCCGCGATAGACCATTTGGCAAATACCGTAACTAGGGTATCAAAAACATTGGCATACCCCTTACCTGTTTCGGTCAATTGCAGTTGACTGATAAGTTTTGGCAAACTGCTAGTGTGTTCTTGATTGGGTGACTGGTGGATAACTTGGGCAAGGGCAGTTTCTTGTTGGGCTAGCAAATTTTGTAGTGTCGCGTGCTCGGTTTGCCACGCTTGGTACTGCTGCTCAGCTTGGCGATGCTGACGGGTTAAGCTGTCAACTTCATCGGCTTGGTCAGCGATAGATTCTTGACGGGCGATGATATTGGCTTCAAGACGTTCAATCTCATCACTGAGTCTCGTCATTTGCGTGTCTAGTTCGTTATTCTCAAACGCTGCAAATTGCTGATCAAATGCGGCCTTAGCAGTCTGCCATGCCAATACGGCTTTGTCATGTTCGCTTTGGCGTTGTTGTTGGCGCTGTTGTTGGCTGGCATGGTGTTTGAGGGCATTTTCACTGACGGCAAGATTTTTTTCTACGTCTTGCTTTTGCTTATTTAACGCCACTAAATTTTTCGCAATGTGCTCACGCTGCTGTTTGCAATCATCTTGTTCATCACGCAATTGGCGCAACTGTGCGGTGAGCTGTTCAAGCTTTGCAGGTAAGCCTTCAATACGCATTTGTGCTTGCTGTTTTTGTGCTTGCAACGCTTGTTGATACTCTGCAAAACGCCCCAGCTCAACATTGAGGATATTCAGGCGTTGTTGGTCATTGGCAAGGGCTTGTTCAGCTTGTTTCAGTAGACTTTGCGTTTCATGCTGCTGCTGCCAATAATCCTTAGCAAGATTTTGCTGGTTTTGTAAAGTGTGATGTTGCTCAGTCAGAGCCTGCTGGGCAAGTTGCTGCTGCTCGATTAATCCTTCAATCAATATTTGCTGGGCATCCACGCGCTCACGCATCGCTTGAAAATCTGCCGCGAGTGTTTGCTGTTTTTGCCATGCCTGCCCATAGTCATCAATGAGTAGCTGCTCACTGATCGCTTGCTGCGCTTGTTGCCATTGCTGGGCTTGTTGTGCCGTTTTGGCTTGTTTTTCTAGGCGTTTTTGTTGGCTGGTCAGTTCGCTGACCATATCATGCAGCCGCGCTAAATTATCGCTTGCGGTATCGAGCTGTTTTTGGGTGTCATCACGCCGGCTTTGGTAGCGCGACACGCCCGACGCCTCTTCAATAAACTCTCGTAGCTGCAACGCATTGGCATCAATGATGCGCCCTATCATACCTTGCTCAATCACCGCATACGAGCGCGCGCCAAGACCTGTGCCCAAAAAAATATCGACCACATCGCGGCGACGTACTTTGGTGCCATTGATAAAGTAATCGGATTTGCCTTCTTTATTGATTTGCCGACGTACCGATAATTCTTGATACAGATTGAGCGCGTGGTGGATGCCGCTGCTACCATCTTCGCCGCGGGTATGTTCAAACACCAATTCTACGCTTGCCAAGCTTTTGGCGGACTTGTCTTGCGTGCCTGCAAAGATGACATCACTCATCGCGCCGCCGCGAAGCTGCTTGGCGGAGGATTCGCCCAGCACCCAGCGGATGGCATCAATCACATTGGATTTGCCGCAGCCGTTGGGTCCGACAATCGCGGTGATGGTTTTGGGGAAATGAAACGTTGTAGGATTGGCAAAGGATTTAAAGCCTGCCAGTTTGAGCTGTTTTAACCGCATGTTGCTAGAGTGTAGGTATCAAAAAAAGGCGCTTATTTTAGCAAAATTTTAGCGATTATTCATTAAATCTATGCTGACTTGATCTATGCTGAATTGGTACACACAAATCAGGCTAAACTTACTAAACCCTTAAGCTGATAAATCTGCCATGGCATAAAAAAAAGCATAAAAAAAACCGCTAAGTGGATTAGCGGTTTTATCAATCATGTTTTCGCCACTATTATTTTGCCGGTGACGCAGTAGCAGTCGCTGTATTTGCCGTTGCAGTTGCTGTATTATCGGGTGCAGACGCTGTTGTGGTGGTCGTTGTCGTCGTGGTGGTGGTTTCAGTTTTGGCTTCTTCTTTTTTGCCACAACCCACAAGGCTGATGACCGTCACTAATGCGATTAATAATTTATTCATAGTTTTCTCCAAAAACGGTTAATGTAATCATCCATCTGATAACTTGATAGTCCGATAACTATATGATCCCAATAACTATATCACTAAATCAATCAGTATCACTCGGCTAATCAGTTTATAAAATCTCAACTTAATTTTATCAAGACGTCATGGCATTTTATGAGTTTTCTGACCGTTTGGATAGCGGCTGTGACGATTTTTTTAAGGGTTTTATGTAAATATTTATGCGTATCATCAGTCAATACGCTAAATTTTACCCACGCGATTATGTGTTACAATGATTATTAAAAATTAACCACTAAAATTTAATCGCTAAAAATTTTTAAAAGAACTATTGCTATGTCTATGCTGCTCTCCTCACCCAATGTTCAAGCCGTTCGCGCTTATTTACTTGATTTACAAGACCGTATTTGCCAAGCGCTAGAACACCAAGAAGCCACTGGCGGCTTTAATCTATATGCTGAAGGTGCCAGCAATGCCAAATTTGTCGCCGATGTTTGGGAAAGACCCACTGAGCAAGGCACCCATCAAAATTTGGGCGGTGGTCGCTCCAATGTACTTCAAGGCGGCAAAGTGATTGAAAAAGGCGGGGTGATGTTTAGCCACATTGTTATCAACCATCTGCCAGCCACTGCCACCGCTCGCCACCCTGAACTTGCCGGTCGCCAAGCGCAAGCACTCGGTGTCTCGCTGGTGATTCATCCGACCAATCCCAACGTGCCAACCAGTCATGCCAACGTGCGGATGTTTATCGCGGAAAAAGAAGGCTACGAGCCGATTTGGTGGTTTGGTGGGGGCTTTGATTTGACGCCGTTTTATCCCGTGATGGAAGACTGTGTGCATTGGCACCAAGTGTGTCATGATTTGTGCGCGCCGTTTGGGAGTGACGTTTATCCCAAGTTTAAGACTTGGTGCGATGAGTATTTTTATTTAAAGCATCGTAACGAACAACGCGGCATCGGCGGCTTGTTTTATGATGATTTGAACACGCTTAGCATGGGCTGGGATTTTGATAAGTGCTTTGCGTTTATGCAGGCGGTAGGCAATGGCTATCTTGAAGGTATTATCCCGATTTTTGAGAAACGCAAACACACGCGCTATACCGAGCCGCAGCGTAATTTTCAGTTGTACCGTCGCGGTCGCTATGTCGAATACAATCTGGTGTATGACCGCGGCACTTTGTTTGGCTTGCAATCAAACGGGCGCATTGAGTCGATTTTGGTCAGTCTGCCGCCGCTCACCGGCTGGGAATATCGTTATGAGCCTCTGGCAGGAACGCCTGAATTTGAACTTACGGATTTTTATCTAAAACCCAGAGATTGGCTGAACCTCAAGGCTTAACAAAACGCCATCTTAATAAAAAACAATAAAAAAGGGCAATCACAATTGCCCTTTTTTTAATGGGCGATTAACCCATTAAGTTTGGTTGTACGATTTCTATCCAGTAACCATCTGGATCCAAGATGAAGGCAATATCTTTCATCGTGCCTTCTTCAGGGCGTTTTTTGAAGGTGACTTGGTGTTGCTCAAACCAAGCAACCGCTTCTTGTAGATTTGGCACGGCAAAACAAATATGCCCAAATCCTTGTGGTTCGCTGTTGCCACTGTGATAGTGAAACTCTGCATCAGACTCAGTGCCATAATTATGGGTCAATTCTAGCACCCCTGGCTGACTAAAGGTAAATGCTGCTAGCGCGGCGGTATCGGTCGGCAAATTTGCCACCTGTTCATCGGTGAGCTTTGCCAAAAAATACAAATCAAATTCCGCTTGTGGATAGCGTTTGGTTTGTAGTAGCGTCATGCCTAATACATCTTGATAAAAAGCCAAAGACACTTGCGGGTCTTTCACCCTAAGCATGGTGTGATTAAAGATAAACCCATTGGTAGCGGACAAGTTTGACATAGTGATCCTTATTGTAATATGCCTCTAAAAGAAAAAACCTTAAAAGAAAGACGTTGACTAACCTTCATTAATAGCGACAGTTTGCCAAAAATTCAATACTGTTTAATTTTACTTAACTTTTGGGTAAAAATATAGCCCTCATTGCTAATAACATAATGGCTCATAACATCATGGCTCATAACATTACCCTTAGGTAAGTTGCTCAATTCGCTATTTACTATTTACTATTCGCTATTCAATAATCGCTACTCAATAAATGTCACTTTACCCGTGTCCAAATCATACACCGCCCCAACAATAATTAAGCTACCATTATTAACCGCATCTTCAAGAATACGAGAGCCGTGTTTGAGCTGGGTGACTGACATACGCACGTTGGCTTTAATACCTCGATTAATCAACTCTTGCGCGTCAATGTCTTGTCCATTGGCGGTATAGATTTCATGCAAGTTGTAAACACTGGGACGGATACGGTCAACAATCGAACGTAAATTGGGCGAAAACTGCTGATCAGGATTGATCAGTGTCTCCACACAAGCCGTCACCGCGCCGCAATGTGAATGACCCAACACCACGACTAACTTGGTACCGAATTTTTCAGCGGCAAACTCAACCGAGCCAATCTGAGACGGCGCGACTACGTTGCCTGCTACACGAATGACGAATAAATCACCCAAACCTTGATCAAAGACAATCTCAGCGGGCACGCGCGCATCAGAACACCCCAAAATAATCGCAAACGGTTCATGCACATGGGTGAGCGCATTAGACGCTAGCAAGGTTGATTGGGGGTTTTGCACATTCTCTACGAATCGTGCGTTGCCTTGTTTGAGCATCTCGAGCGCTTGCTCGGCAGTTTCGGGACGCGGTAAGTGACTGTTTGGCATTTGGTTTTCTCCTTTCACCCTGTGATAATAACGAACTGTATGATGATATAAAACGCGATATTTTTTATCATTTTAAACTTTTTAAAACTCAAAATTTTTTTAAGATGGTTCTATAGCTACTATAATACCTCATCGCCTGCCACAGCAATATGCCCATCGGCTATTTGGTTCATAAATTGCGCATAATCTTGGGCATTGCGAGCCGCAGTTTGCTCGGCATACGCTTGCATGACAGGGATGATTTCACTACCGTTGCCCAGATAGCCCATAAGCGTATCGGCATTGCCCGCTTTGGTATGCGCATGCGCCAAGGCATGGCCACAGCTTTCAATATATTCGTAAAAATGGGCAGCCGTCATGCTCTCAAGAGACGCCGAATACTTCATGTCCCGCAGCTGCCTGACATAAAAATCCATCTCAAAGTTATCGAGCGATGCATAGCCCAAGAAAATATCACTCGATGCCTGCATCAATTGTTGCCCCTCAACCACGCGTTTGCCTTGATGGCTAAATTGTTTTGCCAGTAAGGGTGTCAAGATAGACGCTTTGGCTTGCTTCATTTGCAATATCAGCGGCTCATGGTCGGCATCTTGGAATAATGCCACCGCACACACGGTACCGACACTCCCCACCCCAACTACTTTGAGCGCCACATCGGTAAAATCGTACCGGTCAAACAACACCTGTCTATCTGACTTTAGGGTATCTCGATAAGCGTCAAAAAAAGCCTCGGTACGGCTAAAAAAAGGCTGTCCTCGGCGTGGTGGTCGCTGCAATTCACCATCCGTTTTAAACGCGCGTAACCCTGTGACAGTATCACGCTCAGTCAATTTTGGCAGCATTTTTACCGCATCATTTTTTTTGGCTTTTTCAAAATCGGCGTGACGGCGTTTACGAACAGTCACGTCTTCGGTATTTGCCAATATTTTATGGGTGTCGATTTTTTCATACCACACTTGTAGCGGTGACAAGCGGCAATGCGCTTCTAATCCATCAAGGTAACTGGTCAGCAGTTTTTCTATCGCCTTATAGCCCACCGATTCTACATACTTAAAACTTTGACTGGCGATTAAAATACTGGCGACCAGTCGCTGCAAATCCCATTCAAATGGCGCAACGATGGTTTCATCAAAATCATTAATGCCAAATAATAAATTGCGTTCAGGACTGGCATAACCGCCGAAATTACTGACATGACAATCGCCGCAAATCTGCTGAAATAACCCAGAATGTTGCCCCTGCCATGCTTGGTCAAACAGCATCAAAGCGGGCATCCCACGAAAAAAAGTAAACGGCGATACACTCATGCGCTTGGCTCGTATGGGTAATAACGCTGCCAACCGACCTTGATTGGACCAATGATAAAGACTGAGCGCGTCGATGGAATTCGGACGTTGGCTGATGGCAGCCAAGGTTTTTAATGGGTACGCCTTACGCTGCTGTTTGCCAAGTGCAATACTATCTGCTTGGGTTAGTAGTTTGCCTTGGTAGCGATGGCGCGTCAAATCCACACACTGAGCATGCTGTAAGGATTTGGGTAAAGCAATAGCGATGGGCAGCGCGGCTGTTGCGTGTGTTGCTGTTTTTTTGGTGGCTGTTTCTTTAGCGGCTGGTTTTTTTGCGGGTATTTTGTTAGCCGTGGTTTGAGAAGCCGTATTGTTTGCGCCTGTTTGAGTGGTTGTTGTTTGGGCATTTGTTGTTTGAGTGGCTGTTTGAGTCGTTGGGTTTTGAGGCTTTTTTCTGCTAGGCATATATTGTCTCTTAAATGTTCAATCGGTCACTGGCTAAATTATCATCACATAAAAGTCGTTCAAGCTTGCTATTTTAATGGCTTTGGTAAAAAGTTACGTTGCTTATTTGTGCCAAATCAACCCCTTATTAGCCACTAAAATTAGTCACTAATTAGCCACTAAAATTTTATGAACAGTAGGTGAATTTTCAGTAACATTTTTTAATTTTAGCCGTTATACTGAACGCAACTTTTAACTGTATTTTCACAGGTGAAACTATCGAAAAACTCTGTATTTATGTTGTCATGCTGATTGCTTGACCCGAGCATAAATATGCCATTTTAGCCCGCTATTTTAGCCTTGCCGTGAGATTGTGCCTATGTCTGCATCAACGTCCGCATCAACGCCACAAACCACCCTAAACGCACCATCAGCTATGCCTGATAGCGCCCAGCCGACCAACCAAAAACCGGTACTACTACAAATCCGTCATTTATCCAAATCTTATGGCGATACCCAAATTTTGCAAAATATCAATCTAGATATTTATGACGGGGAGTTTTTGACGCTGCTGGGGCCTTCTGGGTGCGGCAAAACTACCCTGCTACGCTTAATTGGCGGGTTTGAGCTACCCAATGCCGGTAGTTTGCAGTTAGAAGGGGTTGATATTGCAGGCTTACCTGCGGAAAAACGTCCGATTAATACGGTGTTTCAGCAGTATGCCCTGTTTCCGCACATGAATGTGTACGACAATATCGCCTATGGACTAAAACTTAAAGGCGTGCCCAAAACCGAAATCGACCAGCGGGTGCGTGAAGCGCTGGCAATGGTACAACTTGACCATACCATCAATCGTCGTCCGCAAGATTTGTCGGGGGGTCAGCAGCAGCGTATCGCCATCGCCCGTGCCGTGGTGAATCGCCCAAAAATGCTGCTACTTGATGAACCTCTATCAGCGCTCGATGCCAAACTACGTGAGCAAATGCAATCAGAACTCAAACGCTTGCAGCGTGAACTGGGTATTACCTTTGTGTTCGTGACCCACGACCAACAAGAAGCCTTGTCGATGTCTGACCGGATTGCCGTCATGAAAAACGGCGTATTCCAGCAAATTGATACGCCCATTGGTATCTATGAATCGCCTGCCAATTTATTTACCGCAAGCTTTATTGGCGAAACCAACTTGTTTAAAGGTAAAGTGCTAGAGGTCAACCCAGCCACCATCAAAGTGGAAGTGGTCGAGCAAAATGACGGCTTTCATCCGATTCGTGAATTACCCCGTCCAAAATTTGACGTGCAAGTCGGTCAAAATGTCAACTTACTGCTGCGCCCTGAAGATATCCGCGTGTACTACACCCATGAAGGTCATGAAGGCTTAATCGGCAACGTGGTAGACAGTGCTTATAAAGGCAGTACCCTAGATTCTGTGATTCGATTAAAAAACGGTAATATCGTCAAAACGTCAGAGTATTTTAACGAAGACGATCCGAATTTTAACTATAAACTGGGTCAAGAAGTGCGTATTGACTGGGTCGATGGTTGGGAGTGGATTTTGCCAGATGAATAATACTACTTCACCTTCGACCTCTAGTGTTTCGGCTGCTACCGCGCCTGCCGCTGTTATGACAAAACAAGGCGGGCGCGGCTTTCAGCGTGCGACCCTGTTTGTGATTTGGGCATGGTTGATTATTTTTGCCCTGATTCCCAATATCTTGGTGATTGCCGCCAGTTTTTTGACCCGGGATGAAGATAAGTTTTTAACACTGCCGGTCACCATGGGCAACTATATTCGATTGATTGATCCGCTTTATTTAAAAGTGTTTTTGCATTCGCTGTCGATGGCAGGGATGACGACGATTATCTGTTTGCTGCTCGGTTATCCATTTGCCTACCTGGTCAGTAAAGCGGATAAAAAATGGCAGTCATTATTGATGTTATTGCTAGTGATTCCGTTTTGGACCAACTCATTGGTGCGGCTGTATGCGGTGAAACTCATTATGGCGGCCAATGGTCTACTTAGCACCCTGCTGATTAACCTTGGGCTTATCAACGAGCCACTGCAAATTTTATATACCCAAAAAGCGGTGATTGGCGGTTTGGTGTATTTGCTGTTTCCGTTTATGGTACTGCCCCTGTATGCGGTATTTGTGGATTTGCGTGACGATTATATTTTGGCATCCAAAGATTTGGGCGCTAACAAGCTACAAACCTTTTGGCACGTGATTTTGCCGCTCACTACACCAGGGATTATTTCAGGGGTATTGCTGGTGCTGTTGCCTGCCATGGGCATGTTTTATGTGGCGGATATCTTGGGCGGTTCACGCAACTTGCTGGTGGGTAATATCATCAAATCGCAGTTTTTGGATGCCCGTGACTGGCCATTTGGTGCCGCGGCGTCCGTGCTATTGACGCTTGCCATGGCATTGCTGATTATGGCGTATCGAGCCAGTAGTAAACGCATTGGCAAAACTGACTACAACGAAGTGGCATAAGGGGGACGCTATGTCTAATACTATGAAATGGCTGTCTCGCCTGTATTTGACCATCGTATATCTGCTGATGTTCTCGCCGATTGCGGTGATGGTGATTTTCTCGTTTAATGCCTCAAAAGTCGGCTATCAATGGGGCGGTTTTAGTACCCATTGGTACAGCGAGTTATTTAGTAATGCCGCGATGGTACAAGCTGCCATCAACTCGGTCATATTGGCGGTAGTGGCTGCGACGATTTCCACTGCGATTGGCGGTTTGACGGCGTTAGCGTTACAACGTTATGACTTTAAAGGTAAATCGATACTACAAAGCTTGCTATTTGTGCTGATGATGTCGCCTGAGATTGTGTTGGCGATTTCGCTATTGGCGTTATTTTTGATTGTGGGGATACAGCTGGGTTTTGTGACGTTGCTAATTGCGCACATTACCTTTTGTCTGCCCTTTGTGGTGATTACGGTGACTGCGCGTCTATCTAGCCTCGACACCCGCGTGTTGGAAGCGGCGCGTGATTTGGGTGCCAATGAATTTACCATGATTCGTACCGTGCTTGTACCGATTATTTTGCCTGCGATTTTGGCGGGCTGGGTGCTTGCCTTTACCCTATCACTTGATGATGTGGTGGTATCGACGTTCAATACAGGACCTGAGTTTGAGATTTTACCATTACAGATTTATTCGATGGTGCGTGTCGGGGTAAAACCTGAAGTCAACGCCGTTGGTACAATCTTGCTCGCAATCTCGCTACTGGGTCTGATTATCTCGCAGTTATTACTTGCCAAAAAGTCGATGAATCTACCATCGACCCAAAAACGTTAAGGAGACTTATATGATTTCTCGGATGCTCAATAGAAGACGTTTTTTAGGGTATGGCTTAGGCGTTGGTGGTGCCGTTTTAACAGGGGGGCTGGCAAGTAATCTAACGGGTTGTCAAAAAGCGAGCGAAACCGCGACTAGCGCTGCGGCGTCTGCGCCTACTGCCAGTCAAGGCGGCAAGGTCGTCAATGTCTATAACTGGACGGAGTATATCTCTGACCAAGTGCTTAAAGATTTTACCGCAGAGACAGGTATCGACGTTATTTATAGCACCTTTGATTCTAACGAAGCCATGTATGCCAAACTCAAACTGATGAATGGCAGTGGTGAGTATGATGTGGCATTTCCGGGTACGGATTTTGTCGATAAAATGCGTAAAGAAGGGATGCTTGAGCCGCTTGACCATGCCAAATTGACCAATTTTGGCAACCTCGGCAAAACCTTTATCAATGCCCCTTTTGACCCTGAAAACAAGTTTAGTATTCCCTATCTGTGGGGCTCATCAGGCATTGCAGTCAATACCAAACGCATTGCTAAAGCAAGCTTGAGCAGCTGGAATGACTTATGGAAGCCAGAGTACGAAGGGCGCGTGATGCTGATGAATGACATCCGTGACGTGTTCACCATGAGTCTATTGACCCTTGGCTATAACGGCAGTACCAAAAACCCTGAAGCCATCAAACAAGCGTATGAAAAACTCACCAAGCTGATGCCCAATGTGCGCACCTTTAACTCAGATGCACCGCGCATGCCGTTTATGGAAGGGGAAACTTACTTGGGCTTGGCTTGGAACGGTGAAGTCATCATGGCGCAAGACCAAGGGATGCCAGAGCTCGACTTTGTCTATCCAAAAGAAGGCGCTATTATGTGGATGGATAACATGGTCATCCCCAAAAATGCCAAAAACAACGACAACGCCCATAAGTTTATCGATTTTATCTTGCGACCCAAATACGCTGCCATGATTAGCGAAGAAATCGGCTACGGCTCGCCCAATGAGGCGGCAAAAAAAGAAATGCCGCCTGAGCTTGCCAACAATCCGATTGTGTATCCGCCAGCTGATTTGCTAAAACATGCCATGTTCCGTGAAGACGTAGGCGATGAGATAATGGCGCTATATCAGCAGTATTGGGATAGGCTCAAAGTGGATATGTAACAGACAAATTGGTAAAGAGCGGTACTAAAAAATACACTAAATGAAGGAGTATCTATGAAATCAAAAATAGAAAAGCTTATGTTAGGGTTCTCATTGCTACCGCTATCGTTATCAGCTGTCGCCTATGATAAAGCCGATGAACGTATCATTGACCAACATATGCAAATCGTGGTGGATAGCATCAAAGCCAAACAAATCGCACCGATTATGGCGTTGATGCCGCCGCAAATTTTTGTGGTAATCGGTGAGCGTTTTGATATGGATGCTGCTACCCTCAAAACCCATATGATACAAGCAGCAGATGACACTTTCAAAGATATGGCTACCGCCAAATTTAGCTATCGCTATAATTTGAGCAAAGCCAAAGTCTATCAGTCGACCACTGGGCGCGAGTATGTGATATTCCCCACAACATTCACGATGGATGATATCACTATCAACAGCCATGTCGTGGCGATTCAAGATAAGGTGGATGACGTTAACAAATGGTATATCGTACGTATCGAGTCCCCTGCACAAATTGAGTTTATCAAACAAGCTTATCCTGATATCACTGATATACAAATCCCAAAGTAAAAGAATGAAAGAGTAAAAGAGTAAAAATTTAACAGTTTAAAAGCGAAAAAAGCGGGCTTAATCATGTAGCCCGCTTTTTTTACCCTAAAAATCCGCTTAGCGCATGGTGACAAACTCTTCTGAGCCAGTTGGATGAATCGCCACGGTGTCATCAAAGTCACGTTTGGTTGCGCCCATTTTGATAGCAACAGCAAAACCTTGAATCATCTCATCGACGCCAAAACCTACGCCATGCAAGCCCACCACTTTTTCTTCCTCACCCACACAAATCAGCTTCATGTGACACGGCTCACGGTGCTTGGTCACTGCACTATACATCGGGGTAAAACTGGATTTATAGACTTTAACCGCATTGATGCCATAGCCTTTGACCGCCTCTTCTTCACTCAGCCCCACCGTACCAATCGGTGGATGGCTAAAAATCACGCTCGGCACTAGGTTATAGTCCAAATGCTCATTGGGTTTGTTGTTAAACAAGCGCTCAGATAGTCTGCGACCTGCTGCCACCGCCACTGGGGTCAATTGAATACCATGTTCGATGATGTCGCCGACGGCATAGATACCTTCGACATTGGTATTTTGATAGGCATCGACTTTAACAAAGCCTTGCTCATTGACTTCAACGCCCGCTTTATCAAGATTGATGGTATCGGTTGCAGGTTCGCGACCCGTTGCCCAAATCAAACAATCCACCGTCAAGGTCTCATTGTTTGACAATTCAATGCTCAATGAGCCATCTTGGTTTTTGCGCACTTGTTGTGGCAGCAATCCATAATGAAATTCAATACCATCATCGTGCATGATATGGGTGAGCGTGGTGACAATGTCGGCATCGAAGTTTTTGAGCACCCGCTTGCTACGCACAATCAGATGGGTCTTTGAGCCCAATGCATTCATCACCCCTGCAATCTCGACACCGATATAGCCTGACCCCACAATCGCTACCCGCGGTGGCAACTCGGTCAAGTCAAAAAAACCATCCGAGTCAATACCCAACTCTGCCCCTTCAATCGCTGGGCGAACAGGTCGCCCCCCCATCGCTAGCAAAATATGGTCAGCGGTAATGGTCTCTATTGTGCCGTCATTTTTATACACCTCAACCGTATGTTGGTCGGCAAATTTGGCAAAACCATGAATCACATCGACTTGGTTATTTTTGAGGCCATTGTTGTACGACTGATGAATACGGGTGATATAAGCTTGGCGACTTTGTACCAATTTGGCAAAGTCAAATTGTTTAACATCCAAATCAAAGCCATAGTCAGGCGCATAATGATGGATCGCCGCTGCCATATTGGCGCCATACCACATCACTTTTTTGGGCACACAGCCCACATTGACGCAAGTACCGCCTAGCTGCTTGGCTTCAATCAAGGCACATTTTTTACCATAACTGGCAGCACGGTTGATGGATGCAATGCCCCCTGACCCACCACCAATCGCGATATAATCATAATGTTTGCTCATAATTCTTCCTGTTTTTTGGTCATTTTCAAAGTTATATGCGGTTATTTTACCAAGTTTTGGTGGCGAGAAAAGTTGTTAATTCTCACCTTTCTCATTGATAAAATAAAACAAATCAGCGTTTTTTTTTGAATAATTTTAATGAAAAAGGTTTAAACACCCTTGCGTCACCGCAAAAGGCATCAGATAAAATCGGGTTTTTTTGGGTTGGCAAAATTCAATCTGCTGTGCCATTAACTGTGTGCTTAGTGTTGGGACAATCAGCCAAGCTTCATCGGCATCAAACTCACTGGCGTAGGTAAGTAGTTGGTACATATCAGCCAAGCTTATGTCGTTGAAAGTAGCAGTTTTTTTCCATTTTACATCGGCGATAATGAGTTTATCGGCAGACTTTAGCCAAATATCGGGTTTGATGGTTAACCCTTGCTGCACGGTCAATGGCTGTCTTTTTTGCTCAACTAGCTCAAAATTCTGCCCTACAAATTGTTCATGGATTTTCCTGCCCACCCATTTTTCAAAGGCAAATGGCATATTCACCAGCCAAGTTGGGGTCAAAAACTGCCCTTGGCTACTGGCTTGTTGTAGCGTCAGCAGCGCATAACAAAAGCTGATAAAAGTATAATTACGCTGGGCAAGCAGACTGGGCAACGCGGTCAACTCTTGCAGCGCTTGAGAAAATAAGATGTCGTATAAGTCTTTGGCAACGGTACCCACTGCCTGCCACTGCGGCGGTAATGGGCTCGACAATGGGCTGCTAGCCATGCTGCCAATCACCCGCTCGATGGTGGTTTTTACCAAACGATTGCCAGCGGTATCCATCGCAAAATTTTCAGTCTGATGATAAAACTTATGCGGCTGGTGGAAGTTATGCTGCAATTGCTCTTTGACCAGTAATTTACCCTGCAGATAGGGCTGATTTTGCTCAAATTGCTGATATTGCTGATTGGGCACATACTGCGCAAATCCCTGCCAAAAATACGCTTGCAGCCACTCGCTAAGCGATAGCGAATGATTGATTGGTGGAGGATTGGGGGCTAGAGGATTAATGAGTCGTTGATTGGCTAGATTGGGTAACGACTTGGGCAATAAGGCTTGCCACACCGCTGTCAGCATCTGTTGCACCCATTGACGGGTTTGGGTAACTTCATCGGCATGGGTGATTTGGGCTTGTGCAAGTTTTGGCAAAATCTCAACTTGCCCGCCACTGGGCAACCCAATCACACCGATATAGTGGCGCACTTTGAGTTGCCACTGCTGCTGTTTACGCTCAATGCGAAACACGTCAAAATTTTGCTCGATAAGCCAGTCAAAATCCTGCCCATCATCAAAATCTGCCGCGGTCAGGCAACTATGTTCAAACGTGATGATGGCTTTCATTGGGTGCTTTGATAGATTGCAAGATAGCTATTTGGGTCATCAAGCGCCTGGGTATTGATGTCAAAACCCGCTTGCTGCGCCATAAATCCAGTTGCTTTTTTGTTATCAATCAGCCTAATAAAGGTTTGCCCAAAGATTGCTTGCAAGATTTGTCCATGCTGCTGACAGGCTTGCGCTACTTGTGGGATGATGGATTGGCTAAACGCAGCGCTTAACGCTTGCAGCGAATCAATACCCCACAAAAAACTATGCCCTAACTGGCTGTCTTTTGCCAAATTTTGCGAGATTCTTTCATTGAGTGCGGTCAACAATTTGGCTAAATCAATCTCAATCCCATTTGCCATGACTTTACCCAACAACTGTGGCTGTGGTTGACATTCAATAAATTCAAAACGGCGGCGAAATGCCATATCGAGCGGCGCCAATGAATGATCTTGGCTGTTCATGGTGGCGTAGATATCGACATTGCTAGGCACACTAAACGGCTGATGTGAATACGCCAAATTCACCGACAAGCTATCTGTCTGTCCTGCGCGTTTGGTCGGTTCAATCAAACTCATCAATTCCCCAAACACGCGGGCGACATTGGCGCGGTTGATTTCATCAATCAACATGGCATAACGGTGGCTAGGGTCATGTTTGGCTTGTTGACACAGTCTAAGAAATGCCCCTGACTCAATGCGATAGCTCATCTGTCCATTGTCCGCGATGTGGGGACGAATCCCTTCGACAAATTCTTCATACCCATACGCTTGATGAAAACTGACAAAACTAAAGCGTTCTAGCTTTGGCTGTAAATAGTTGGGCTGAAACTGGCTGTGAATCGCCGCTTGGTAATCATCGAGTTTGTTTTGCAAATCTGCTAATAACGGCAAACTGTCTGCTAATAAAAACCAATTACTGCTATCGTCTTTATCAAAATACGATTGGCTAGATTTATTTTTTACCAATACATTTTTGGAATCTGCAGGACTAAATTGCTGTAGCGTTGACCATGCCGTATTAGCAATTGCCTTTTCGCGTTGGTTAATTTTTAGCTTAGTAACAAAGAATAAGTTGTTAGTAATTTCAGCAACTTTAAGTAATGACTTTCCCTTTTTTCTTTCATCTAAAAATACTAAACAAATCACCTCTCGCCAGCTTAGTGGCTTAAGCAAAGCTTGTAGCAAATCATCGGCATTGGCGACTGGCAATAGCTCAGTATAGCGTTTGGCGATTTGTTGCAGTCGGTGGGTCTTGCCTGTCCCTGCTACGCCCGTATAGATAATATTTTTTGCTGGCTCACTCATGACAGATTATCACTCACGATGGTCATACCTGCCGCTTCTGCCGCACGCGTACCACCCGTCAAATGGACGATGTCCCGATGTGGGTCAATCTCATTGAGCAAAGCGACAGCTTTGGCGGCTTTGCTGCCGCCACCGCATAGCACATAGATAGTGCCATCCGTGGTTGCCAATAACTCTGTCGTCAGCGTATCTAAGGGTTGGTTTTTGGCAGACTCAATATGTCCTTGCGCAAATGCTTTACTATCCCGCACATCCCAAACGGTATCGTTTGCGGTGGCAGAAAAATCGGTAATGGCTAGTTCACGAATCATGATTACCTCTTAATTTTTAATGTGTATTTTGTGATGGCTTATTATGGATAAGCTGACGAAATTTATCAAATCAGCGATTAATAACCAAATTTTTGCATCACCTTAACTATTTTTATCAAGTTGATGACAAATTATGATTTATAATTCATTCCAATATTTTATGTATCTTAATTTTCACTTAAACTTTTATTATCTAAGGAGGGCAGACATCATGACAACCGCTTCAACCGTGCACCCTGATCATCAGCATATCGCGCTACGCAATGACCCAAAAAAGGTCGCCGTGGCATCCATGATTGGTACGGCTATTGAGTTTTATGATTATTACATTTATGCCGCTGCGGCGGTATTGATTTTTAATACCCAGTTTTTTGATAAAACCGATGAAAAAGCGGCGATGCTTTACTCGCTTTCGACGTTGGCATTGGCGTTTATTGCCCGCCCTTTCGGTTCAGCGTTATTTGGTCACTTTGGTGATAAACTCGGTCGTAAAAAAACCTTGGTGGCCTCTCTGCTCACGATGGGTTTATCAACCGTAGCGATTGGTTTGCTACCGACTTATGCCCAAGTAGGCGTCATTGCCCCATTATTGTTATGTTTACTTCGTGTGGGTCAAGGGATTGGGCTTGGCGGTGAATGGGGCGGTGCTGCCTTGGTCGCCACCGAAAATGCGCCAGAAGGCAAACGTGCTTGGTATGGTACTTTCCCGCAGTTAGGCGCGCCGATTGGGTTATTTTTAGCTAATTTAGTGTTCTTTTTACTCAGTTATTTTTTAGGAAAAGATGCCTTGGTCGAGTGGGCATGGCGCATCCCGTTTCTTATTTCAATCGTGCTTGTGGGTGTGGGTCTTTGGGTACGTTTAAGCCTGCATGAAAGCCATGTATTCCTTACCGCTGAAGCCGAAGGCAAAAAAGTTAATGCCCCTGTGTCAAAAGTCATTACCCAATATTGGCGTCCGATGGTGCAAGGCACATTCTTGATGTCAATGACTTATGTGATTTTTTATATCATGACTGCCTTCGTACAAGCCTATTCAAAAAGCCCGGCAAAATTATCTTCTTTTGGCTTCCCAACAGGGTTAGGTATTGCCCCAAATACCTTTACTGGCTTTTTATTGGTCGCTGCGATTGTGTTTGGTATTTTTACCAGTATTTCAGGGATTGGCGCGGACAAAATCGGTCGTAAAAAATGGCTGATTGGCGTGACTATATTATGTATGGTGTTTGCCTGCTTTATGCCAATGCTGCTCAGCAATGGTACGCCAACCACGGTATTTATTTTCCTCATTTTGGGCATGGCATGTATGGGTATGTCATTTGGTCCAATGGCAGCGCTATTACCAGAGCTGTTCCCCACCGAAGTACGGTATTCAGGTGCGTCACTGGCTTACAATCTAGCGGCGATTGTGGGTGCATCGATTCCTGCGATTTATGCCATCAAAATCAATGAGCAATATGGCATGAAAGGTGTGGCTATATATATTGTTATTAACGGTTTGATTTCTCTCATCGCGTTATTCTCAATTAAAGAAACCAAAAATATCGATTTGATGGACTAAAACATAGATTAGAAGACAGACTACAAATTGATACCTAGAAAACGCTGGCAAATGCTGGCGTTTTTTTTGCCCAAGGCGGTTATAATAAACCTTTCAATACCATGAGACCTAGGATGAAAGCCTATAACCGCTGTGAATGGTGCGGCACGGACCCACTTTATCAAGCTTACCACGACAATGAATGGGGAAAGCCCAGTTATGATGACCGTCATCTATTTGCCATGCTGTGTTTAGAAGGCATGCAAGCGGGACTCAGCTGGATTACCATACTCAAAAAACGCGAGCGTTATTACCAAGTATTTGCTGATTTTGACCCTGCAATTATCGCGCAGTTTGATGATGACATGGTCGATAGTCTCATGACCGATGCGGGCATTATTCGCCACCGCGGTAAAATCAAAGCCATCATCAACAATGCCAAATGCTATCTAAAAATCACCCAAACGCAAGCTTTTAGCGATTATCTTTGGGCACTGTCGCCCAGCGGCTTGGCAAAAATACCGCAGGATAATCACCCAAAAACCTTTGCTGATATCCCCAGCAACACTGAATATTCAGATAAGATGTCAAAACAGCTTAAAAAAGACGGGTTTAAATTTGTGGGCTCGACGATTTGCTATGCGTTTATGCAAGCAGTCGGTATGGTGAATGACCATGTAGCGGCGTGTGATTTTCGGTAAGCGGGTTCAATAGTCAACAGCGGATAACATATTTCTCGATGCTACAGATTTCTCGGTGCTACAGACCCCAAAATAGGCTAAAACTAATCAAAATCAATACCAGTAAAATGCTTTGAACCAATAAAAAATGCTGATGCACTTTGAGCAATCCGCGCAGACTGATGCCATAATGACTGACATTTTTGAGAGAATAGCTTTGAAAATCCACCAAGCTACGGCGATGATATTGTGACCGCATGACCTCAACAAACTTATCAGCCGCTGCCGCTGTTGACCCAGCTGACAATACAGGTAAAAACGCATTGATAACATCTTCATGCGTTTCTGGGTTATTGATATTGACCATCAACATTTGCCAATCTTGAAACAGCCGTTGTTCGATGACCCCTTTAGACTTGAGCGTGACATCGCGGTTGCGCCCATCACGCTGAATGTTACCAAATAATTGCTCAATCGCTGATTTTTCGCCTTCAATGTACTGAAAAAAATAGCCATTACCAAAGCACAAAAAACCGGTAATTTGGTGGGCAAGGTTCTCACGCTGTGCCACCGTCATGATATCAGACAGCGTTCTAGGGGTTACGCCAGCTTTCAACGTCATACGGCTCACATAAGTTAGATAATGAATTTGCCCCAAGCAGCACCTCAGTCTTTATGGTTGTACAATTTTTGTTCAGCGCAATTTTAACAATTTCTTACATACTTATCCATCCATTAAATCAAGAATATTAGCTTACCTAGTCACAAATAGCGGTTGAGTGGCTTTTTTTGGACGCTCGTATTGCATTTACGATCATCAGCAACACCCCCACCCAAATTAAAGCAAAGCTGGCAATCATGGTGCCATTGACAGCTTCATGCAGCACAAAAATGGACAATAAAAACATCAGCGCAGGTTCAAGATAACTGAGCATACCAAAGGTGTTCATCGGCAACACCTGACTGGCTTTGAGATTGGTCTGCATGGCAAGCGCACTAATCATACCCAGTCCAATCAATAGCAGCCCCATTGTCATTGACCCAGTGACTATCGATATACTGCTGTTTTGCCATAATAAAAAACCTAGGGCAATCGGTGCAATCACTGACAAATCAACGAACAGCCCCATCAGTGCCGGCACCCCTTGCCAGCGGCGCAGTCCATAATAAATCGGATACGTCAAACACACCCATGCAGTCGCCCACGATACACTCCCCGCGAGCCAAAATTGCAATCCCACCCCTGCTGCCGCAACGATAATCGCCGCCCACTGCAATCGATTTAAGGTTTCTTTAAACACCACACAGCCCATCAGTACCATCATCAAGGGAAACAAAAAATACCCCATTGCGGTATTGACCGCCTGTCCATTGATAGGCGCCCACATAAACAGCCACAGCTGACTTGCCAAAATCGGTGTCGGCAACAGCAATAAAACCCATTGTTGTTTGTTTAATCCCATCAAAAATGCTTTGAGTTGCCCAAAACTTTGCGTCATCGCCAACAACCCCACCAACCCAAACCACATCGCCACCATGCGCCACAAAAAAACTTGCGTGCCTGACAACGGCGCAAGCCAGTGACTATACAGATACAGCACGCCAAACAACACATTAGAAATCAATGCCAACACCACCCCAAAACGTAACTTTTTGGCAGCGGTAGCGGGCTGAGAAGTTGTTGCCTTGGGCTGGACAACGATAGACGATGGTGATAAAACGCTGGAGACTGACATAATTGACCTTGTTATATTTTTGCTTTTGCGGTTAAATTGCCAAGCAGTATAACAATTATCTTTGGTAAATTATTTCAAAATACCCCTATTTCTGATAAATTAACATTAATATAAGATAAATTTGCTATATTTTTCTCAATTTGTCTTATTGTGTATTTTTAGAAGGACATGGCTATGATTCATGAAATCGATGATATCGATAAACGTATTTTAAACTTGTTGCAAGAAGATGCGACGCTACCGCTTAAGAACATCGCCGAAAAAGTGCATGCATCGGTAGCGACCTGTCAGCGCCGTATCCAAATGATGACAGAGACCGGGGTGATTACTCGCCAAGTAGTGATTGTCAACCCCACCGAATTGGGCTTTGATTTAAGCGCGTTTGTGCTGATTGAAATGGAAAAACAAAATACCGCGCTGCAGCATGGCTTTGAGCGCTTGATGAACCGATTGCCCAACGTGATGAGTTGTTATGAAATCTCAGGGGATTATGACTTTTTGCTATTGGTACATGCCAAAAATATGGCGGAATATCACCGTTTTACCCGTGATAATTTAACTTATGAAAACAATGTCCGACGCTTTAAAAGTCAATTTGTGATGAATTTTTCCAAGGTAGGCACGAAAATCCAGTTAGATTAGTTAGATTAATGCGCCATCAGACAATGGGCTCAAACAATGGGCTTAGTGCGATACCAAAATGACGTCGGCAACGAAATGCCAAACACCAACGCAGCGGTCACAAATATCGCATTGAAGCTAAAATCCATCATTTGGGTAAATACTTGTGGATTGTAGCCATAGTAGCCTAGCTGTACAAAGCTAATCATAGCTTTGTACGCGGTAATCCCCGGCATCATACACAGCATGGCAGGCACCAAAATCATCTTTGGGGTGAGTAAATATTTTTTTGCCAAATAAATTGCCACAAAGGATGAAATACCCGCTGCTACAAACGTCGCTAGTATCAAATTGACTGACAGTTGTTTTAAGAGTTCTCTAAGTCCGTAACCCAGCACGGTCAACAATAAGCATTGCCAAATATAGCGGCGCGGCACATTGACAAGCAGTGTCCAGCCAAGCGTCATCAAGCAAGCAAAAGTTGCTGCGCGTATCAAGGCAATCGCATCAATCGCCATTTTTCACCCTACCCAATATTGGCAATAAAATTTTATCAAACGCTTTCATCAACCCACGCCCCAATGACTGATATTTAGTAGTAGCAATGACAGCACGATGCCGATACAGCTCGATAACGTCAAGATAATCACAAACATAAAGCGCCCGATACCGATGTTCATATAACCCTTGAGCATATCCGACAACGAATTTATCAAAGGAAAACTGGGAACCAACCAAAGCACACTTGATGCCATGGCAATATGCGGGTCGTTACCAATCCCCAATAACAGCGCGGTACTGGCGAAGATGGAGCCAAAACACGCCGCTATGAGCGCGGATATAAAGGGATTAAAGTTGCGGTTACTCAGCCATAGCCGCAGCGAATACCCCATCATACTGGCAATAAAAGTCACCAAACACACCAGTATATCGCCCCCTGCCAAATACGCAAAGCAGGCACACGCCACACCGACCATCGGCGCGACCATCTTGGCAGGATAAGTGCCGCGATCAATCTCATCAAATCGATAAGTCGCATGCTCTAGGGTACTCGTCACCGGCATACTTTCCAAATCCAGTACAATTCGCTGAATTTGCACAATGATATTGACATTGATGGCATGGGTGGTTGACGCGCGCAAGGTGGTAATACAGCGGTTATTATAAATTGTGGTGATGGTCAAGCCATTATAGGCAATCCCACACTCCACGCTGGCCAACCCCAACGCTAACCCCAATCGGCGGCACAAATCTGTTACCGTTGCCGACTCTGCCCCATATTGCATGAGTAGCAGCCCACAGCGCACACACAGACGGGTGATTTGCTGCTGGTGTTCATACGCCATATACGGCAACCGCCGTCTAGGCTTCGGCTCTGTCGGGGGCGAAAGCTTAGTAGGCTCAGGTGTTAGCGGATCAAGCGCTTCTAGGGCATCAGCAAAGGTATCGGTCATAGCATCATTTTAACAACCTTGATAGCTCATTTTAGCATTAAACTAGCATAAAATCAGGGCGAATCAGTATGGCTTTATTGATTAAAAGCTTGATTAACAAGCTGAATAAAAATGAGCAAAAAGTTGAAAACTACCCGTTATTTAACAAGCTTCTATCTACTTAAAAAGCTGCGATTGGTTTATTTTGGTTTAAATAATAGGGTAATATTCAATACCTTCCATTACCCTCCATTTTAATCACCATCTAGCCATTTGACAGTCACTTTTTCCGTTAATTTTTACAAAAATACTGAATCGCTTTACCCTTTAATTAAACCCGACTAATTTAATCAGGTTTTTTTGTTATTTCGCCCTATAAACCCCCATCGCAAAATTGATTCATGATAAAATGAGCCATATTCATTTTATTTAATATCCAAGCCTATGTCCGCCGAAACTATTGCCAACAAAGCCTTTAAACAAGGTACCAAAGCCCTATTTGACTATGACAAACACTGGGCAAGCTGCTTTGAGCCTGCGCCATTTTTGCCGATGAGCCGAGCCGAAATGGATGCCCTTGGTTGGGATGCCTGTGATGTCATTATCGTCTCAGGCGATGCCTACGTCGATCACCCAAGCTTTGGTATGGCAATCATCGGCAGACTGTTAGAGTCGCAAGGCTTTCGCGTCGGTATCATCGCCCAGCCTGACTGGACGAGCAAAGACGCTTTTATGACACTTGGCAAACCGACCATCGCGTGGGGCGTCACCGCAGGCAATATGGACAGCATGATTAACCGCTACACCGCCGATAGACGCATTCGCAGTGACGATGCCTACTCGCCAGACAATGCCCCCGACAAACGCCCCGACCGTGCGGCTGTGGTATATAGCCAGCGCTGCCGTGAAGCCTATCCCGATGTGCCCATTATTTTGGGCGGGATTGAAGGCTCGCTGCGCCGTATCGCCCATTATGATTATTGGTCAGATAAAGTGCGCCGTAGCATTTTGATGGATAGCCGCGCTGATATTTTGCTGTATGGCAATGCCGAGCGCGCGATTGTCGATGTTGTACATGCACTTGCCAAAGGTTACCGTTTTGAAGACCTTGCCAAAGTGCGTGGCACCGCGTATCTGTCGACACAAACCAAAAAACACTGGCAACGCGATATGATAGAAATCGCCAGTAACGACGTCGACACCGTTGGGCGCGTTGACCCGATTATCAATCCGTATGTGATGATGGAAGATGTGGGCGACTGTCACATCGAACAAGAAAAAACCCTTGAGAGTCAATACAAAGGGTTTGTGGCAGATAAAGTCGAGCACAAAGTGCTCAATGCTGATAAGGTCGCTGAAAGCCAAGACATCCAAGTGGTCAACCTCAAAGACCCCAATAAAAACGCCTTAAAACACAAACGCCCGTTGCCGCCCCGTGACAAAACCGTGATTCGCTTGCCCGACTTTGAGCAGGTCAAATCCGACCCGGTACTTTACGCCCATGCCAACCGTATTTTGCACCTAGAAACCAATCCGCATAACGCCCGCGCCTTGGTGCAGCGACATGGCGACATTGATGTATGGCTCAATCCGCCGCCCATTCCACTTACCATGGAAGAGATGGATTATATCTTTGATTTGCCGTATGCCCGTTTGCCCCATCCTAGCTACGGCAACGCAAGAATTCCTGCCTACGACATGATTAAATTATCAGTCAATATCATGCGCGGCTGTTTTGGCGGCTGTACCTTCTGCTCGATTACCGAACATGAAGGACGCATTATCCAAAACCGCTCAGAAGAGTCTATCTTGGGCGAAATCAAAAAAATCCGCGACACCGAGCCGTCATTTACCGGGGTAATTTCTGACCTTGGCGGACCGACTGCCAACATGTACCGTCTGCATTGCAAAGACGATGCCATTGAGAAAAACTGCCGCAAACCCTCCTGCGTGTATCCCGATATCTGCGACAACTTACTCACCGACCACAGTCATCTCACCCAACTGTACCGTAAAGCTCGTGATATCAAAGGGGTGAAAAAAATCCTGATTGCGTCAGGCTTGCGCTATGATTTGGCGGTCAAAGACCCCGAATATGTCAAAGAATTGGTCACCCACCATGTCGGCGGTTATCTCAAAATCGCCCCCGAACATTCCGAAACCAATGTACTCTCCAAAATGATGAAACCGGGTATGGGGACGTACGATACTTTCAAGCAGATGTTTGACAAATACAGCCGTGAAGCAGGTAAAGAGCAATATTTGATTCCGTATTTTATCGCCGCGCACCCTGGCACCACCGACACGGACATGATGAACTTGGCGATTTGGCTCAAGCGCAATGGCTTTCGTGCCGACCAAGTACAAGCCTTTTACCCAAGCCCGATGGCAACTGCTACTACCATGTACCATACTGCCAAAGACCCGCTGCATAAAGTCACCCGTGACAGCGAAGGTGTGGAAATCGTCAAATCGGGCAAACAGCGTAAACTCCACAAAGCGTATCTACGTTACCACGACCCCAAAAATTGGGCACTGCTGCGTCAATCGCTCAAAGACTTGGGGCGTGAGGATTTGATTGGGCATGGCAGTCAGTGTTTGATTCCGCCTTATAATCCAAAGCTTGAGGGTGAAGATGTTTACCAATCAGCCCGTAAGAAAAATAGTTCTGCCGCTGGTGATTCGGTCAAACGTACGAATAAAGATAGTACTGCAAAAAAATCGGGTAAAAAACCAACACCGACCAGTTTTGGTAAAAAACCGTCAAACCAAAAACAGCCGAAAAAAGGCAATTTTCAAACCCAACATACAGGCTTGCCGCCGCGGAAAACTAAGTAGTTTATGTCATTCATGGCTTGTAGCGCATTTCTACAAGCCGTCTTATTTATTTTTAAATTGTTTCAATTTTAATGAACGTCTAAAGGTTGATAGCAATTTTATGTTTTTTGCATGATTAAAAAGAGAGTGTTTAGCACCTTTAACTTGGTTTGGACTTTGATGATTTCTAAAAACACCCAATTTAATTTTGGTGTTTTCTTCGAATACTGTAATCGTTAAATGCAAAATGATTAGCTAGAAATAACCTATAGGCTGAATGGATTAAATAACTCATATGACTGATGGCTGCGTTATTTAACCTTCTGTCTAAAACTCCAATGTATTGCTCCGAATAAAGACTCGAAGCCTCAAACATTATGTGACAGCCTTTTTTATTTAGGTTCTGTTGAACATTCAAAGCTTCAGCCAATGATAAGCAAAGGCTAGAGCGACCAAATTCTCATAATTACGTTTAAGCTTCTCATACCTTGTCGCAATACCCCGATAATGCTTAATACGGCAAAAAGCATTTTCAACCAAATGACGAGACTTGTATAAATGCCAATCCATATGTTCATTTGATAGTTTAGTGTTACGCTTTCTTGGAATATTAGCTATGGTTTGACTCTCTTCAACTTTCTCACGAAAGCACTGAGAGTCATAGCCTTTATCAGCACCAAGTATCACAACATCACTTAAATCTAAAGTATCAATCAAGTCAGGTGCTGCTTTAACATCGTGGGTTACGCCATCGGTAATGATGAAACGAATGGGATTGCCATGTGCATCAACCGCCAAATGAATCTTACTGCTGTTGCCTGCGACACTTTTATCAATGCCTTGCCCTTTCATGTCACCACTACTACTGTGCTGATGAGCTTTGATATAAGTTGCATCGATAAACAGCCACTCCATGTCTGGAAAGTTAATCATCTTTTCAAACAATTTGATGAGCTTATTACTTTGTGACCATCGGTTAAAGGCTTTAAATATCGTGTTGGTCTTTCCAAAATATCTGGGTAAGTCCCGCCACGGTATGCCTGTTCGCATTTTATATAAGATCCCTTCTACGGTCTTTCTTAAATTGGCATAGTCATAGATGCCAATTTCTTGTAGAATGGGTTTTAGCTTCTTCCAGTGTTGATTATTTAGCATAAGACGAGGCATAGCGAACAGTCTTCTTTTTGGGTCAGAGCTTAAAGTTTACTGCTTCGCTATTTTTTTATCAAAATTTCCTCATTATGTTCTTTTGTATATTAAATGTTCAACACAACCTAATATAATTTTCTTTAAATAATTTTTAAAAAACTTAATTAAAATACTTTAGCCTGATATCAAATAACATAAGTTGTCGTAATTTTTTTAAATCTGCTTTTTTATTAAATTTTATCTTAGTATACTCAAACAAAAGATAATAGGATAAACATAGGTCGAAAAATGTGGTCAGATACTGATTCTAAAAAGGATTTTTTAAATTATTCGGAAGCTTCCGAGATAGTAGTTAATGTGTTAAAAACCCCCTCGATGTTACCTATTTCAATAGGCGTGTTTGGCTCATGGGGAACAGGTAAGTCAACCATATTGAATTTAATTGAAGATACAATCCAGGCAGAAACTAATAATGATTTTATTATTATCAAATTTGATGCCTGGTTATACCAAGGTTTTGATGATGCTCGTGCTTCCTTACTTGAAGTAATAACACTAGAAATCGCAAAATTAGTTCAAGATAATGAAAGTCTTTTTAAGAAAACAAAAAAAATTAGTAAGAGAATTAATAAGTTAAGGTTATTTGGATTATTCACCGAAGGGGCTGCATTAGCCGCAGGTGTTCCTATGTTTGGTATGGCTTCCAAAGCAATTGAAGCCGTTGGCAATGGGTTCAACGGGCAAGCAAACGAAGAAGATGCTGAGGCAGTAAATAAATTTATCGAGAGTGGACAAGAAGGAACTAAAGATTTTCTTAATGAAGAAGCTCTATCTGCACCAAAGGAAATCGCTGCACTAAAAACAGAACGTGAAGAACTTTTAACAGAGTTCAACAAAAAAATTATTGTATTTGTTGATAATTTAGATCGTTGTTTGCCAAAACAAACTATTCAGACATTGGAATCTTTACGCTTATTTTTATTCATGAAAAATACAGCATTCGTTATTGCTGCAGATGAAGACATGGTAAGACATGCCGTTAAAGAGCATTTTAATGGCATTGATGAAAAGCATGTTACCGATTATTTGGATAAATTGATTCAATTTCCTGTCAAAGTCCCAAAAATAAGTACTAGAGAGGTAAGGGCTTATCTATTCCTACTGTATGCTTCAATTCACCCCACTTATGGTCAGCAACAAGAAAAACTGGAAAATCTAAGAGAGGGATTGGAGAAAAATTTACGCCTTTCGTGGAAAGAAGAGCCAATTAGTGTAAACGATGCACTTGAGCTTTTAGATAGTGCTGCTCCAACTGTG
>ERZ1023324.50-NODE-50-length-55005-cov-4.764732_pt1 | contig 55005 bp, 46 predicted proteins | sample MGYA00520886_ERZ1023324 | MGnify/ENA primary metagenome ERZ1023324 (study PRJEB32759, sample SAMN07749864) | skin metagenome | biome: transportation; feature: city; material: polyester macromolecule | host: Homo sapiens | place: Hong Kong:KT line | collected...
TGATGTCGGTTTTGAAGGTGTTGCCGGAGACGAGCGCGGCATAGGTCTCGTAGGAAAGCCAATGGGTCTCTTTTGCAGCGGTCGCATAGACACCGGAAAAGGTTTGCGGTGTCATGTTGATGAAGGGTCCAACCAGTTCTTTGACGAATTCGTTCGGCGCCGTGTCGTGAATGTCCGCCAGGAACTCTTTTAGGCTTTCTTCCGGTTTTGTGAGAATGCTGCGCACTGTGCGCAGCGATCGCTTTCCGGCAGTATTGGCCAAATCGGAAAAGACCACATGGGCGATCACGCTGGTAATTAGTTGTTCGGCATTTGTGCGGAAGAAGTCGTCGGCGCCGGATGCCATCCGCGGCTTTTCCGACATGAGCCAGGCCGCAACCGTTGCCATGTCCTCTTCCATGGAGGATCCAAACTGTCCGATCCAGTCGAGGACATTGAAGCCGACGCTTGGATTTTTCGAATCGAGGCAAATGACCTTCTGGCCCATCGCGTTGCGGCTGCCTGCCACCATTGGTGCAATTTCGGTCGACGGATCGAGAACGATCATTGACCCTGGATAGTGGAGACAGGTGGGAATGACCACGGATGTTGTCTTGTATCCGCCTGAGCCGGCAAAGACGATGCCATGGGTTGATCCAAAGCCTTGATCAAACGCGAGGAGGGGCGCCTTGCCGCCTTTACCCCAGGTGCTGCTGTGACGCGGATCGAAATTGATTTCCGAGACGCTGTCCTGATCGACGCGGTAACGTTCGCCGATGACGATACCGCCGTCTTCGGGAAACACCTTCGCAGCGGTTCGAGTGTCCATCCAATCGCTGTCGCCGTGAATGCTTCTACGCCCGGAGACCCGTTTTGGCCGGGTGTCACCAAAGGCCCTGTTGCCTTTCAAGCCGACCTTCAAACCGAACAGACCGACAAAGAGCGCGCCGATCGCACCACCGATCGAATAGAAATCGGCGTACTGCAGAACCGACCCGGTCTGAACTTGCTCTGAGAAAGCATTGAGCCGCAGCGCCTCCCGGAGCGCGGCAATAGCAAAAACCATCAGGCCTCCACCGAGAACTCCGAAGCCAGCCCATTTGATGCCGAGACTGCCGCGCGCGGAAAAAAGAACGATGAGGCCCAGGCCTGCAGAGACAAGAAAGGGAAGGGTGAGCCCGATCCGGCCGAGCAACAAATAGGCCTTCTGCGTCGTGGCGAACGAGGCGAGGCTGGTCTCAATCCCAATAAGACCCCAGAGCGCTGTGAGCATCAAGGTGATCGGGATCAGGACCAGCAGCGCCCTTTTGAGTGTACTCTTCAAATGCGGCCTTTCCGATCGCGCGCCATCGGTCGCGCTCATTTTTGTCGCCAATGCGGCTTGCAGCATCCATGAGAATGCCGAGAAGGATGGCCTTGTCTGTCTCGCGCAAGCCCGCTTTGACGATGAGGCCGCCAAGCTGGATCTTCTCGCGGGTGTCTTTTTTGCGGGAGAGCAATCGCGTTCGCCTTATCCGGTTCTCAAAAGTTCTGAATTGCCCTTCAAGTCTGCGGAGTTGCAGGCTGAGCTTGTGCCGCGGCCGGCTTTTGAAATCGGGCGGCAATCTCACTCAAGGCTTTGGTTAGGTCTGCTTCATCAATGTCGAGTTCGGCAAGGCCGCTGTCCATGACGAGTTTTGCAACGCGCTCGGACTGCTTTTTGAGAACCTGTCTTTTCTTTTGCTGGAGCTTGGCGATCTGTGCTTCGATGTCATCGATCTGCTCGGAAGCGGATTTGGACGGGCGCGGTGCCATAAGACTATCCTTGAAATTGAGATGGGTTGTTTAAAGTTGTGGGGCTCGCTCATAGCGTGTTGTGCGGCCGAAGTCGAGTTCGGTTGCAAAACTTGCAGTGGATACAACCAAGCGGGCCTTCACTGACGGAAGTGCAGCGCCCTCTCGACCAACAGAAGCCTTCGTTGAAGATCCGGTTTTCCAGCCCGTAAGGGCCGCAGTCCGGTTTTTTAGGAAAACCGGACGGAGCGGGCGAAGGCTTGAACGCGCTCATTATCAAGCGCTGAAGAGAAAGCCGCAGCCTGTGGTAAACCGGGTCTGGGCGGTGGAGGACTTGCCACATCGCCCGGACAGCAGGCCGGCAAAGAAGAGGCTTTTTTGCTGAAGCCAGGATGGTGCTTCTGGCGTCCTATCGCCGGTAGCGGCGATAGCTCTCAAGCGGAAACGATTTTTAATCGTTGTGTGCAGAGCGCACCTATAGGATTGCAAATACAATCCTGTGCAGGTACCCATCAGTTGCTGCAACCCAATTGCGTTGAGCTCGTTCCCTGGCCGTTCTGGCGCCTTGTCTTCCCGCTCTGTTCTTTGTTCGTCTCTTTAAGCCCCTTCACACCCGGACTCCCCGCTCTTTATGGCCATCTACCATTTCCATGCCCAGGTGATCTCCAGGAGTGAGGGCCGGTCGAGTGTTGCTGCGGCCGCTTACCGGCACCGCGCGCAAATGACCGTGTCGAACGACAGCGATCACAGGAGCTTTGATTATGTCCATAAGGACGGGGATCTGGTTCATGAGGAACTGGCTCTGCCCGATCAGACACCGGACTGGTTCCGGACGCTGATTGATGGGCGCAGCAGTGCAGGTGCCAGCGAAGCGCTCTGGAATGCGGTCGAGGCGCATGAGAGCCGTGTCAACGCGCAGCTTGCCCGGGAGATTGTGCTGGCATTGCCGGTGGAACTCAGCCGGGAAGAGAACATTGCCCTGGTGCAGGGCTATGTGCGTGAGGCTTTTACCGCACGGGGGATGGTTGCGGACTGGGTCTATCACGATAAGCACAACAATCCGCATGTCCATGTCATGCTGACGATGGCACCGCTCACCGAGCAAGGCTTCGGGTCGAAGTGGGAACCGCTTCTCGATGAGAAGGGCGAGCCGGTTCGGAAGGGTGGGAAGATCCAGTACAAGGCGTGGGCGGGTGACAAAGAAACACTTAAAAAATGGCGTGCGCTTTGGGCTTCCCATGCAAACAAGAGCCTGGAGCTTGCCGGGCATCAGGCGCGGATCGATCATAGGAGTTATGAGGCGCAAGGGATTGACCTGCAGCCGACCTCGAAGATCGGTGTGCAGGCGCGCAATATTCTGACCCAAGCACAAGCCCAGGGACGTGACGCCGGTTTGGAACGCTCTGCATGGCATGCGCAAAGCCGGTTGGAGAATGTGAGGCGGATCACGCGCCGGCCGGAAATCGTCCTTGATGCGATTACGCGCGAGAAAAGCGTTTTTGAGATCCAAGACATTGCGAAATACCTTCACCGCTACGTGGACGATCCAAAAAGATTCCAGGATCTGCTTGCGCGTGTTTTGGCCTCTCCGGACGTTGTGACGCTTGCCGTGGAAACGGTTGATCCGGAAACCGGTGACTTAATACCGGCGAAGTTTACCAGCCGGGAGATGGTGCGCCTTGAAGCGGAGATGGCACGGCGGGCAGATCATCTTGTGTCCGTTTCCTCGCATGGTGTGGACGCGCGTTTGCGCGATGGCGTGCTTCTCAGGGTCCAGAAACTTTCAGATGAGCAGCGTGTTGCGATTGAGCGCATTACGGGTGCGGGGCGTATGGCATCAGTCGTCGGCCGGGCAGGGGCCGGCAAGACAACGATGATGAAAGCAGCGCGTGAGGTTTGGGAGGCAAACGGCTATCAGGTTTTTGGTGCCGCGCTTGCAGGAAAAGCTTCGGAAGGTTTGGATAAGGAAGCCGGGATTGCCTCCCGCACCCTGGCATCCTGGCAATTGTCTTGGGGGCGGGGCGAGGATCTTCCGGGCAAAAAGACTGTCTTTGTGATTGATGAAGCCGGCATGGTCGACAGCCGTCAGATGAGCGTCTTTGTCGAGACGATCGCCAAGTCAGGTGGAAAGCTTGTGTTGATCGGCGACGCAGACCAGTTACAGCCGATTGAAGCCGGTGCTGCCTTCCGCTCTTTAAGCGATCGGACCGGATATGCGGAACTTGGCACGATCTATCGCCAGCGCGCTGAGTGGATGCGCGAAGCGTCCATGGATCTTGCGCGGGGCAATGTCGGCAAGGCCCTTCATGCCTATGAAGCAAATGGCCATGTCGTCAGCTTGCCGCTCAAGGATCAAGTCTTCGGGGCGATGATCGATGACTGGTCCCGGGATTATGATCCGTCGAAGTCGATGTTGATGCTGGCGCATTTGCGCAAAGATGTGCATCGGCTGAACCAGATGGCTAGAGACGTCCTGATTGCTCGTGGTGTGATCGAAACGGGAGAAAAATTCCGCACCGAAGAGGGCGATCGGTTCTTTGCCGCCGGGGATCAGATTGTGTTCCTGAGAAACGATCGTGATCTCAATGTGAAGAACGGCATGATCGGGCGCGTGGTTGAAGCATCAGAAGGGCGCTTCGTCGCGGAGGTTGAAGACTCCGTCCAGACCCGGCGCATCGAGGTCAATCAGAAAACTTACCGCAATGTCGATCATGGCTATGCAACGACGATCCACAAATCCCAAGGGGCGACCGTTGATCAGGTGAAGGTGCTGGCAACGCTGTCCTTGGACCGGCATCTAACTTATGTGGCAATGACCCGGCACCGGGAGGACGTGAAACTCTATCATGGCGGCCTGTCCTTCGCCCAAAACGGCGGATTGACAGACGTCCTATCCAAGAAAGGCGCGAAAGACACGACGCTCGATTACGCGGGCTCGGACCTCTATGCCCAGGCGCTGAGCTACGCCAATAGCCGCGGGCTTTATGGGCTGCGGGTTGCCAAGGCCATGGTTCAGAACCAGCGCTGTTGGCTGGTTGAACAACGGGCAAAGCTGACACGTCTTGGCACCAGGCTTTTGTCCTTCGGGGAAAAGCTGGGGATTGGCGTCACCGGTGTTGAGCGCGGTCTTGTCGGGAGCACGAACACCGTTCAAACAAACACGCGCGAAAATAGTGCGCCAATACAGCCGTGGATTGCGGGTGTGAAGATATGGACCACATCCATTCAAGACGCTGTTGAGGCCAAGGTGCAATCGGATGCCACGTTGACAGCCCACTTTGCCGAAATCCAGAACCGCGCCCGGTTTGTGTTCGAGCAGCCGGAACAGGCCGTGAAAGCAATGCGGATTGAGGACATTGCAAAGTTGCACGGCGAGTCGAAGAGGGAAGCGAGCGACAAGCTCGCAGAGGATCTCTCCAATGCGCCGGAGCAGTTCGGCGTGCTGCGCGGTAAAACCGGTATGCTGGTGGGCAAGGGCGCCCGCGAGTCCCGCGAACAGGCATTGAGCAACATTCCGCAGTTCTGTGATGATGTAACCACCTATCTCCGCCTGAGGGCCGAGATTACTGCCTCAAGCACGGTGGAGCTGGAGCGCGCGCGTGAGGTGTCTCGTGTTGATATTCCGGCGTTGTCACCGGCTGCTGAAGAGACCCTGTCGCGGATCCGCAATGCCATAGACCAAAACGACCTGAAGAGCGGCCTGTCGTTCCTTTTGGCGGACAAACAGGTCGAGGCCGAGCTTGGCGAAGTTGCTGCCAAGTTAAACCATCGGTTCGGGGAGCGCGCGTTCATGGGCACCGCCAAGCTGGAGGGAGTTGCCTTTGATAAGGCGGCTGCCCGGGTTGCCGGCGACGATAGGTTTAAGCTTGCCGACGCATGGCCGAAGTTCAATGCCATCCAGAAGATCAACGCCAAAAGGCAATCTCAGGAGCAAGCTCAGGCGCAGGCCTTGAAAAAGGATCTTTCCAAAGATCAGGGCATGACCCGGTGATAAGTGAGGCGAGGCGGAAGGGCCGGCAAGGGGTTTTGTTTATCCTGTCACTTGCCGGACTGGTCATTGGCGGGATTGCCACAGCCGGTATCTTTGGTGGCTACCGGATCAACACAACACCCAGTGTTCCGCTTGGACTTTGGCAAATTGAAACCTTGTCCCGTGACGTTCGTGTCGGCGATACAGTGTTTATCTGTCCGCCTGCCGATGCGCCAGAAATCAAACCGGCTCGCGAACGCCTCTATCTTCCCGCGGGTCTCTGTGATGGCGGGATAGCACCGCTCATCAAAACCGTTGTGGCTTTGCCGGGACAGCTTGTAACCATCGACGGCGATCAGGTTGCCATCGATGGCGAGCTCCTGGCGCATTCTTCCATTCAGGCGAAGGATGGGCAGGGGCGTCCATTGACCGCCTATGCCGGGGGCATCGTTCCGGCCGGCGCACTCTTTGTTCATTCCGATTACGTGGCTTCTTATGATTCAAGATATTTTGGACCCATCCCGGCGAGCGGTGTTCTCGGCCTGGCGACGCCGGTTTTTATCTTCGATGTCAATTGAGGATGGCTAAGTTGGCCACCCGATGTTAAGATCGTCCAAATCCGGATTCAAGGAGATGGTCCACATGCCTGCGGCTCACGCTCGTAATGTTGCTTTGACCGCGCAGCTTTCGTCTTTTGTCGACGAACTTGTTGCGTCCGGTGAATATGCCAATGCAAGCGAAGTCCTGCGCGAAGGTCTGCGTGTTTTGAAGGAGCGCCGGGAGCTCCGGGACGTGGAACTTGCGGAACTCCGCATGCGCGTCGCAGTCGGGTTGGAGCAGCTTGATCGCGGCGAGGGGATCACACTCGGTTCTGAAGAGCTTGTCTCCGGCGTGATGGCAAAGGCCCGGCAAAATCGCCCAGCTTCAGCGTGAAGCAGATAGTTTATTCGCCTGCCGCGCTGGATCGTTTGGCGGATATTGCCAGCTATACGTGGGACCAATTTGGTGAAATCCAGGCAGAGACCTATTTGAGGAAACTGTCGGAGCGGCTAAAAGCCGTGGCCAACGGGATAGGTTCAAAACCGCGATCCTGTGATCTGCTGATGAGGGGTTTACGGGACGATGCCGGTTTGACCTACATTCGCGAAGGCGGTCATTATCTTATTTTGAGGGACAAGCCGGATGTCTTGGAGGTCGTTGAAATCTTCCATGAGCGCATGAATATTGACGAGCATTTGCGCGATCTGGGGTTTTGATCGGCTAGGTTTTTCATTTTGAGTTTTCTTTCTATGTCGCGCCCGTCCCGGCGAGCGGTGTTTTCGGCCTGGCGCGAGAAGTGCTCGCCTTCCAGCCTTAAATTCGCGCGAGGTCTGTTTTGCGTCCTGGGAGGCATAGCGACCGGCACAATCGGCTGGTCGGGCAACGTGCTTCTGCTGCCGGCCGGAATGCTGTTTCCGGCTTTCTGGGCCTATGCCCCGTACCGATCCGTTGCGGCGCTGGTGGCCGCCGCGCATTTTCTGGGAGCGTCACGAGGCTTACCGCAGGGCGCAAGCATATTTTTCGGCTCCCAATATGCTATCGGGATCGGATTTTGGTTCGCGGCGTCCCTCGTCTTTGTCGCTATCTATTCCACGCTATGGTCGGGCAGATCCGGATGGCCTCGAATGCTGCGGTACCTGATCGCAAGCGTTCTGATGAGCCTTCCGCCGTTCGGAATCATGGGTTGGGCCAGCCCGATCACTGCGGCCGGCGTGCTCTTTCCGGGGTGGAGCTGGTTCGGACTGGCAGCGACCGCGATCCTGTTGCTCATGATGACCACAAGCCTTTGGCGGATCGCGGTCCCGGTTGTCGCCGGATGTGCTGCTTGGTCCGCGGCAGTGTGGACCGAGCCGAAGGTCATTAAGGGCTGGACCGGCATCAACACCACGTTCCGCTATGAAGCGGCTAGACAGCATGCCGGGTATGCGCAGCAGCTGGAGACTATTGCCCTGGTTCGCAAAGCGGCCGGGCACAGTGCGGACGTCATCGCCCTGCCAGAGAGCGCACTTGGCCTCTGGACCCCAACGACCGAGAGGCTTTGGACGAACGCCTTATCCCCATTGCCGGTGACGGTGATTGGGGGAGCCACAATCATCCATCGAGACGGCTACGACACCGTGATGGTGGAGATCTCAAGCAAGGGGACGCGGACCCTTTACCGCGAGCGGATGCCAGTCCCGGTCTCGATGTGGCAGCCTTGGCGGCGGCTTACAGGCGAGGGCGGTGGTGCAAATGCTTACTTCTTTGACAATCCCGTCGCGCTGGTTGCTGGGACACGCGTTGCGCCGCTGATTTGTTATGAGCAGCTCATCATTTGGCCAGTGCTGCAATCCATGGCCATGGGGTCAGAGATGATTGTTGCGATCAGCAACGGTTGGTGGACAGGCGATAGCAATATCACCGACATTCAAAGTGCCAGCGTTACGGCATGGGCGAAGTTGTTTGATGTGCCGCTCGTGATGGCGGTGAATGAGTGAAATCAGGATGGATGCCGCCTTGACAGAACAGTGTGCCAATCTCTTCTTGGCGGTTGCCATCGTTGGTTAGTTGATCTCGGTTTGTCGCAACAACCCTTGGGTCATCGTTTATTTTCGCCCCTCTTGTCGAGGTTCAACCAGTACCTCGTATGGCGCCGCTCTCCGGTTCGATTGAGCGCGCCTTTCTCAACAAGGTCCTGTAGATCGCGGGTCGCGGTTGCCCGCGAGGTTCCGGTGATCTTGAGGTAGTTCTCTGCGCTGAGGCCGCCTTTAAAACCGCCGGGGCCTTCCCGAAACATTCGAGCGATGGCCTTGGTTTGGCGTTGGTTCAAGTGGTCTCTGTGACGATCGTAAAAGTGTGCCTTGCTGACGAAGAAGCCAACGCGGTCGAGAGTGACCTGTTGGGCCTTCAAGACAACTTCCGCAAACCAGAGGAGCCACTCGGTCACATCGAGCGTTTTTTGATGCTGCTCGAGCTGGGCGTAGTAAGTCTTGCGCTCCTTCTCGATGGTGAAGGCGAGCGAGATGAGGGTCGGCTGGCCAATGTTCTGCGCCAGCGACTTTTCAGCAAGTGCGCGGCCCAAGCGGCCGTTGCCGTCTTCGAATGGATGGATGCTTTCAAAGTAGAGGTGGCTCAGCCCCGCGCGCGTTAGGGCAGGAAGTGGCTCTGCTCCCCTCGGCCCGGTCACATTGAACCAATCCACGTATCGCTCCATCTCCAGCATGAGCTGCGTTGAGGGAGGCGCTTCGAAATGGATCGTAGGCCGGTCGAGGCGGCCAGAAACAATTTGCATCGCCTCGGCGTGGCGTCGGTAGGCCCCGATGGTTTCCAGCCGGCGGTCATGGGACAAGAGCATCCGATGCCAACTGTACAGCGTCTGGTGGGTCAGCGTGTCCGCAAAGCCGGAATAGACGTCGACCATCATTTCTGCGACGCCCTGTTCACGCGGTTTGGCAGGGTATCTGTCCGGATCGAGGCCCAGTTGGCGGCGCAGCGAAGACTGGACACTGAGCCGGTCGAGGATTTCACCCTCGATGGCGCTTGTCTGAATCGCTTCCTCGCTGAGCAGTTCGATGCGGAGTTGCTCGCGCTCCGGCAGGCTGACATGATGGACCGCGCCGAGGATTTCTCCGGACGACAACAGAAACTTCTGCTCGAACGGCTCGAGAGCGGAGGCGTCATACCGGAAACCCGGCCAGCCGGGCAGTGTCCAATTCCAAGCCATGAGTTATAGGTATCCTCGCTATACCTCAATTATCGATCACAATTGAGGTATAGAAGTCAACTTTATCGCTCAATGAAACCGCTGGGCACATTGAAATGGCTCGGTGATGAAACGCCTTCAAAATGATGGGCTATTCACCCGTTTTGGACTGCCTTTTTAGATTTACCCCATAAAAAATAGTTTGCGGGGTATAAAGTGTGCTATTCTTACGCCACAGATAAAACAATGTGGGGTAGGAATGCCAATAAGCTACCACAGCCCAATCGGGGTCTCTGCCTGGACGGACTTGCGGCGGTCCTTGATCGATGGTGCCGTATCGGAGCTCCGCGGAGTGCCGCGGTCCAAAAGGGCCGGTACCAAGACCTACTGGTATGATCACTTCCGCGTCGGTAACAAAACTATAGACCGGTATATCGGCGAAGACACACCTGAATTACGCAACTGGTTGGACCGGCAAACTGAAATCGCGGCGGCAGCCAAACAGGCAGATCGCGAGCGCGCCAGGTTGATGCGCGTGCTGCGAGCCGAAGGGTACCTGTTTGCGGACGTCGGTTCCGGTCAGGTCGTCACGGCGATGGCGAAAGCCGGCGTCTTTCGTCTCGGGGGAACGATCGTCGGCACGCACGCCTTTCGCTGCTATGAGGGCGAGCTAGGCGCCCGGATCGGTTTCGATCAATCGGCAACAATGGACGATGTCGATATCGCGAGCTTTGAGCGATTGTCCCTCGCTCTCGCGGATACAGTTGAACCACCTTTGACAGAGGTCTTCACCGAACTTCAATTCGAACCGCTGCTAACGGTTGAAAGTGGAAAAACCTGGCGTTGGCAGCGGTCGAACCGCCAGACGCCGGTCGAATTCCTGACGCCTTCATTTGAAGAGGACGAAGTAATCCGTGATCTTCCAGAGCTTGGCATCAACGCCCAAAGTCTGCATTTTCTCAATTACCTGATTGCTGATCCAATTCGCGTTCCTTTTATGTATAGATCGGGCGTGTTGGTGCAGATTCCCCGGCCGGAACGCTTTGCAATTCACAAGCTGATTGTTGCAGACAGAAGACAGGGCGGACCGGATGCACTCAAAGCACACAAGGATCGCGCACAAGCGGCATTTTTAATCGAAGTCTTGAGCGAAACCAGGCCCGACGACTTGATTGAAGCCTACAACACGGCATTGGGCTCTGGTCCGGCCTGGAGAAAGAGAATCTTAGCAAGTCTGCAGTGCATGCCTGCGACAGCTGAATTTCTGCAAAGTTGATTTGGCCGATGAGCTGAGCCGTTTACAGGAGTGTCTAGGATTAAATCGGCCTTCCAGACCTTCGCAGCTCCGGCAGCATAATTGTGTCCGCTGCATTGCGCTATCATGCTACTTTAAAAGCGACAGAAACCCGGAGGGCGTACATCAGGTTGCTTCTGCCGACCTTGTTTTCGCCAACCACAACTACGTTCCCATCATGGGCCACGTTCAGTTTCGAAAAGTTCCGGAAATTCTCAATCAAAATCCGTGACAAGTGCATGCAAGGACGCCTCGATCTAAATCATTGTCTCAGCAAAGACGTGCTCAATCCGCGCCGTTTCATCGTCGGTCAATGCCTTGAACTCATCGGTTCGGGCGCGCCGCGACAGGTTACCTCCGTTCTGCTGAAGGAAGCGAAACAACAGATCGATGGTGCGGTCAGGCATATCAACAATGGCTTCGACTTGGCTGCGGAATGCATCGTAATTTCGAAGGAATGCTGTCTCGGACGGCAGGTCTTCTTCGATTGTCTTTTGGACGCATGAATAGAGGTATTCTGCGTGTGGGGTCGCGTCGAAGAAGCGGTAGAAATCGCCTGTGTCATTTAAGATCCGAACGTTGAATTTCTCCGTCGGCTCCCACTCAATCACCGGCAGAAGCCGCGCTGAATAGCTCTCAAGGACCGTTCTGTATTCGTCGATACGTTCGAGGATCGCGGCGGACACCGGAAAGACTACCCCTGGCGGGTTGAAGCCCCGTTCCGCCAGAACATGGTGGATCAGGTAACGGTGCAGTCGGCCATTACCGTCTTCAAATGGGTGTATGTAGACAAAACCGAATGCAAGGATTGCAGCGGACACGATCGGGTCAGAGTGCCGAGATGCACCGTGATCAAACGCGATCATCCCGTCAGTCAGGGCCGGAAGATCTTCATGCCGGGCACTTATGTGGTCGGGCAACGGCATCCTTGTTTCGCGGTCATGCTCGCCAACAAAACCGCCCTCGTCGCGGAAACCCAACTTGATGAACCGGGCATCACCTATGACGATCCGTTGCAGACGTAGCAGCTCATCGCGGTCGAGCGGCTGGCGACCGGCCTCGCCGATTGCACGGCCCCATCGCTGAATTCGGTCTTGTGGTGGACGCTCGCCTTCGATCGCATAGCTGGAACGTGAGTCTTTGAGTAGAAGGAAAGCAGCCGTGCGCGCGAGCAAGTCGCGGGGGACGTCGGCGATGACCGCGCGGGCTCGACTGGCCAGGTCCATTGCGACGAATTCGTCTAGCTTTTGTGTGCGAAAGACCAGCGGGCAGAAGTCTCTGGTTCCTGGCAGATTATTTTTAACGCGATATCGGGGAGCGTTTTCCCCTTCCCTCGCGAACTGTTGGTCGGGATCAACGACAGGTACGTAGCGACCGCCCTCTGCATCTGGCAGATTTAGTCGGCTGCCCGTTAGCCATTCATACAGAAACCAGATGCGTCTCGCATAGCTGCCGGTCGGCTTGTTGCGCACGATGTCAACAATGTCGTCAGGCCCGGTGGCCTCGAACAGCTTCGTGAGGACAGCGAGATCAAGCCCTTCGTACTTGAGTGCGAAGGTGAGGTGGCCATCTAGGTCTGCACGCGGGGCGTGGCGCGGCGTGAGGATGCGCCAAACCTCATCCTCAACGACCCGGTGATGGTTCCCGGTTGCCGAAAGTTTGCGGGGCAGGGGCACATGCAATCCGTATGCGTCAATTAGTGCGCTGTAGCCTGCCAAGGTGGCAGTCTCCGGTAGGCGACGTTCCTGAAAAACGATCCTCGGACCCGAAAAAAGTACCTGTTGGTCCGATGGCATGAATTCCGTTTCCTTGGCATGAATTTTTGCTTGAAAGCTTTGCCTCCATGATTTCCGTTCCTATCACATGAAAACTGTTCTTGGATAAGTATTTTTGTGAAAAACGTTTAACTTCGCGCAGCAATCTGGGTATGTCAGATCATAAGTCGATCTCCGGTGATCGACCGACGATGTTGGGGAGTGGGCAAAACTTGGTTGTTATGCGGCCCGCTTTGAAATGGTTAGCCTGCCGTTCGTAGATTTGCAGGAGATAGGCACAGACGAAGGCCCTGGCTGTAACTGAGCTAGAAGTGGGCGACCTGCAATTGGGTCCGCTAGCCGCCGATGATCGCCCAGTCTTCGGATCAGTCGAACTGAGATTGCCGATGCAATTCGCGTTCCTTTTCTCTAGAGATCAGGTGTGCTGGTGCAAATTCCGCGGCCGGCACACTTTGCAGTTCACAAGCTGATTGTTGCAGACAGAAGACAAGGCGGACCGGATCCACTCAAGGCACACAAGGATCGAGCGCATGCAGCATTTTTGATTGAAGCTTTGAGCGAAACCAGGCCCGACGACCTGATTGCAGCCTACAACACGGCATTGGGCTCTGGTCCGGCTTGGCGAAAGAGAATTTTAGCAAGTCTGCAGCGCATGCCTGCGACAGCCGAATTGCTTCAAAGTTGATTTTCCCGATGTACTGAGCCGTTTGCAGGAACTTCTAGGAATAAATCGCCCAACGTCATTTCCTGTCCGACATAAGCCTCAGCTTGGTCTGAAATTCTTCCGGTTTGCGGCACTTTCTACTCATCGATGCTTATTTCCCGACGCATAACGATCGGCAAGGCCATCGAGCGAAGATCGCTCTAAAAACAGGCGGCACTACCAGGATTAAGATTCCTTATCCGCTCTACCCTGGAAAAATAATATCCTGATCGACGAGAATGTTGAACTTGTAGCCGGGCCGGATCTGCAGTGTCGGTTGGACATCCAGGTTTTTGCTGATTGTCCGCTCTGCAACCCTTCCGAACACTTCTGCGAAATTGCGGCGGGCGGCATCGGAGGCTGTGCTTTGATTGGACAGTGTTGAACTTTCTGGAACTGCCATGTCGATGCCAGCCCCAATTACCGCAAGGAGCGCGGCGGATCCAAAGGTTCGAAGATAATGGTTTTTCACTTTGTCCTTTAAGCCCCCGTAGCCTTGCGTATCCACACCGGCCATGGCGCCGATATTTAGGGTGGCGCCGTTGGGGAAAATGAGATCCGTCCAAACGACCAAAACCCGGTTTTGGCCGAAGGAAACATCTGAATCGTATCGACCAAAGAGTTTGCTTCCCTGCGGGATCAGAAGAAGATGGCCTGTGGCGCTGTCGTAGACGTTTTGTCTGACTTGCGCTGTGATTCGGCCTGGAAGGTCGGAGTTTATGCCGGTGATCAACGTTGCCGGGATCACGGACCCGCGCTTCAGTTCGTATGCCGATTGTTGAGGGACAACCCGGTTCGCCAGGTATCCGGCATTCGCTATGTCCTGATTGAGGAATGCTTGCTTCCCGATTTGCCCATTCGGATCGGAGTTGGGCGTTCCGGCTTGAGCCGCCTGAAGCGCTGCAGACAGGAGATCGGGAGAAGAAGAAGTCCGTCTGAAGCTCGAATTGCCGTGTAGCTGGTTTTGCTCTGTTTGAATGTGAAGCGCGCTCTTCTGGAGGTCCTCAATGTTCACCACGGTTGGGCTGTCGTTGGCTGCATCAATGGACTGAAGCCGCTTCATGCGCTGGCGATGCATCTCCTGGAGTTGTTGTTCTTCAAACTGCCGGTCCAAACGGTCCCGCCAGTCCGATTTTGTGTCTTGTGGCCGGGCAGCCTCTGCGGTTTCTCCCGGCTGCGGTTGGAACGGATTCCCGAAGGGGCGTCGGTGGTGCACCTTTTCTGGAATTGCCTCTCTTACCGGCTCTGGCTGAACCGCGGCAATTATCTGACTGGGCGGATCAATAACACCATTGCTGATGCCGGCTTTGAGTTGGTCTGCAAACCCACTTGCCGGCACACCGCCTCCATCATTCGCTTCGTTGCTGTTTATGCTGGAGCTGCGGTTCGCAAGACCATAGATGATCACGATGCCGAACAAGATCACAAGCCCAACGAATACGATGATAGGCAGCTTGTTCAGGCGGCGGATTTTGGGAAGGCCCTCATCAAATTGAGCTTGATCAGCATGATCAGGTTCGAAGGACGCTGAATTCGAAGTGTTCATGAATGCAGCGGCCTCAAGTCGAACGTGTCAGAATGGAGATGGGACTAAGGGAAGCTGCTCCGGTCATTGTGGTTTGGTAGGTCCGTGACAGTTCGACTGTTGGCGTTGTTATGCGCACGAATATCTGAGCTGCATCAGACTGGATGGTGTAGGCCAAGGGAATGGCTGCTCCATCGACAACCTCTTGGTCGGCTTTGATAACCGCGTAGCCCCTGCCCCGCAGAGACTTATCCAGCGCCAGGCCAAATTCTGATGGATCTAGTCGAAGGGCAATCGTGGATGTGCCAACGTCTAGATGTTGGGAGAGGGGCGCAACAATGTCATCGGCAATGGCAGTTGCCGTCGCAGAGGATAGTTCTGCTGCGTCCATGCTGGTTGCCGGATTAAACCAACCGGTTTGTGTCGTCTTGCACCCTGCAAGGGATGCAGCAAGGGCCGAACTGCCAAGGGCTTTTAGAAACAAACGACGGGAAAGCGTCATGGTCAGCCCCCCTTCACAATACGAACTTTTCGTTGGCTGCTGCCAACACCTGACACGAGCACTGCCCTATCGATCATGTAGTCGACAATCATCAGGTGACCTTTGAGGCGGTAGTTTACGATCTGATTCTCTCCGCCAGAGGTGACATAGAGGACCGGGGCATCACCGGCCGCCATCCCTGATGGGAACTGAATGTATGTTTTGGTGCCATCGGAATAGACACGGGTTGGTCGCCATCTGGCTTGGCCTTGTAGATGGAATTTAAAGTCCAGATTTTCCGCAGGGACACCAGCGCCGGGGATGATGTTCGCCTCAAGTTGACGATTGGCTGCTTCGAACTTGGCCTGGATGTCTTCCGGGTAATCGAACCCGACCCGTGCCATGTAGCGGTGATCGTCACTTCGCAGTTTGATCTGATAAGTGCGCCGCGATGTTGTCACCACCATGGAGGTGACAAGCCCGGGTTCCGTTGGTTTGATGATCAAATGAACGGTGTTGCCGTGAGGTCCGCCGGATGTTGCCGGATCCACCTTCCAGCGCACTGTGTCTCCAACCATCACATTGCGCACGACTTCACCAGGCTGGAGTTCAATATCGCAGACCTGGAGGGGAGCGCAGACGACGGTTGGCTGAACCTGGCCATAGAGATAGATCACCTTGCCGTCCGGACCTTTGGTGATAACGCTGCGACCATCGCGCCAGTCGCTCGATAGACCGAGGGCGCGCAGTTCTTTGGCGCTGTAATCAGCAGCGAAGGTTTGAAAAGGTAAGGTGGCGGCAATAAGGACCGTGGCTGCGATCGTGCTGACAGCGCCGCGCAGTCTTTTGTTTGGAAACATTTTTCTTTCTCTGGGAGCGGGGGGACGGACTAGAGTTGAGCGGTCCAGTCGAAGTCCTTGAGATAAAGGCCGATTGGATTGAGCCGGATGATGGCTTCGTCTTGGGGCGGCGAAAGCGTCACGGTTGCAACGCCGCGCCAGCGCTTTGTCTGGAGCTCTTTGCCTTTGCGGTCGCGTTCAATCTCGGTCCAGTCGATCTGGTAGGATTCTTCGGACAAAGGCACGATGCTTGTCACCTCGACAGACACTGTTCGAGACTGAGCGCGGTCAAACGGGGAATTTGTCCGGTAGAAATTGTTGATCTTCTGGGTGGCAACATCAGCCTGCCGGAGCATCGCATAGACGCGGTCGATGTAGCCCTTTGCAACAACAGTATCAGGCGAGACCGAGCGCAAGCTTGCGATCCATGCGCCCAACATGGATCGGACAACCCGTTCATCCGCATATTCAATCTGAGCCGGGAACCCGCCGATCGCAGGCGTTCCGAGCTTGTCGACTTCAACGATGTAAGGGACCAGTTTGACTTGTGTGCTCTGATAGAGAGCGAACCCAAAACCAATTGTTGCCATCGTGAGGGAAATCAGACCTACGGCCTGCCAGATGCGGGCGGTGCGGATGTAAGACCCGTATCGCTCGTTCCATTCCATCCGTGCGGCAAGGTATGGATTGTTTACTGAGGTCGGTTTTTCCATCTGTCTGCCTGCTGCTCTAAGAGGATTTGGGCGATGAGCCGCTGTTGTTTGGTTTGATTGGGAGGGATTGCTTCAGCTTGTGATTGGCGAGACCGAGCGCTGAGGCATTGCCTGCATGAGGGGCGCCAGAGAGTTTGTCGGCGGCGGCTGATGAGAATGCGGCGAAGGGAGCCATGGCGGCCTGAGCTGCAGCGTGTCCTCTTGAGGAACCATCGTTCCTTGCTGTCTCATAAGCTGCCCGGGCGCCAGCCGCCATTTGAGCGCTGCCAATCGCTGTTCCGGCTGCAAATGTACTGGTCTGGGTCCCGTGCCGGATGACTTCCATTCCGTTGCTGACCGACACGCCTTGGACAACGCTTTGCAGGATCTGAGGCACGTACATTGAGATCATGAAGACGACCACAGAAATCCCGGCGATCGTTAGGGTCGCAAGGAATTGGTCATCAGGAGTAACGTTCTGAGCCAAACCGATAAGGGTTTCGGAGCCAATCCTTGCGATCATTACCAAAGCCATCAGCTTCATCCCTACGGAGAAGGCATAAACTAGGTACCGGATAGCGAAGTCTTTGGTGTGGGAGGAGCCACCCAAACCGAGCATGATAATGCCCGCTAGGATTCCGATATACATCTCAACCATCACCGCCACGAAAATGGCGGCAACAAGCGAAAAGCAGATTACGACGACCACCATTGCTATGACTGACGCAATCGCAAGGCCGTTGTCTGCCAACAGACCGAATTGAACGTTGCTTGACATGATGCTTGCAACGTTGATGCCTGAGTTGAACACATTGGCAGGTGAGGCTGAGCCACCGCCCGCACCGATCTGGAACAGGCTATCTACAACGGCCTGCGCGAACTGAGGGCCATTCGTTAAGATAAACGCAAACAAGCCGACGAACATGATCCGCCGGACCAACTCGTTAACCCAGGCTTCCAGGGCCGCCGCCTGAACTGCAAGCCAAACAGCTGCAATGCCAAATTCAATGCTTGCGAGGATCCAAAACAGCGACTGAGCGGCGTTGGATATTGTTGTTTCCCAGCTTTTGGAAGCGGATTTTATCTGATCCTCTAAATGTGTAAGAATCGTGCCGTCCTGCGCAAGGGAGACACCTGGCAGGATCACGAGGACAAAGATCGCGGTCGGCACGATAAATGCTTTTTGCTTGCACATCACACGCCTCAGTTAAAATCGACGCTCATTTCCTTGCCGCCGGTTGTGGGTAGCAAGGTTGGAGCTTCATAGTACGATTTGTCAGAGGCGGCTTGGATCAATGATCGATCTAGTGAGACATAGATGAATGCCGAAGCGGAAATGATCAGAATTGCCGACAAGACTACTAAATACATTGGTTTCATTATCAAAAATCCACTTCCATTTCTTTCCCGCCAGTGACAGGCAAAATTGTTGAGTTAAAAAACTCCTCCCTTCGAGCCTGACCGAGATCGCTCTTCGTCTGCTCGGACTGGTACCAGGTGCCCATCATCGTCATTTGCTGAGAGACAAGACCGCGAAGTTTCTGCATCTGCTCAACCTGTTGAGCGGCAATCTCGTGGCCGACCTGCAGGGCCTGCTTTTGTCCCTCGGCCGACTGAGAATGTTGCCGGAGCTGGCGCATGGCGTCCTCTTCAGTGGCGAACTGGTCCGAGGTGTATCCGGCCGCTTTCAAGGTCGAAGAAATCGTGTCCCGATTGGTGTCGGACCAGCCTTGATACATGGTCGAAAACGACTGCCCGTCCGGCAGACCGGTCTTGCCGAACTCAGCGTAGCTCTGGAAGCGCTGCTTTAGAGTGTCGTCCAGATTGCCCATTGAGAACGCCAATCCCTGACCCTTTTGAACCAGGCTCTGGAGTTGGGTCAGGTTCTGCTCGACCTCGCCCCAAACCTGGTTTGGCAGAGAGAGCGTGTTTTGCAGCATGTTTTCGTAGATCGAGATCTGGTTTTCGATCATCTGGATCTGATTGCTGATCTGCTGCACCTGATTGGCAATCTGTTCAGCGTTCTGACCGCCGAGGGCAATCAGCTCACTGTTGTTGAGGATCTGGGTGAACTCGGTTGCCCCTGTAATGCCACCGCCACCGGCCAAAGCCGGTTGAGCCAGGCCGATCACACAGAAAACGCTGGCAACAGACCTAACCAAGGATTTGGTCGGCATTTTCGATCCCTCTTTGCTTGAGCCATTCGATTGGCCATGTATCGCCATGATGCTGATGAAGGTCATCGATCCGCTTCAGATCGTCTTTCCCCGAGGCACCAACGAAGGACAGCGTGATCGGGCCGAGTGCCATGTCGAAGAGCCGTCGCCCGTCCGGGGACGTGACGTAGTAGTCGCGCTTCGGGATTGCCGAGGCGATGATTTCAATTTGCTGGTCGTTGAAGCCGAGCTTTTCGTAAAAGTCGCGCGTTCCGGAAACCCGGGCCTCGCCATTGGGCAGGCAAACCTTTGTCGGGCAACTCTCTTTTAAAACGTCGATGATGCCGGAGCGTTCGGCATCCGAGATCGATTGCGTTGCAAGGACCACGGCGCAATTGGCTTTCCGTAAAACTTTGAGCCACTCCCGGATCTTGTCGCGGAACACCGGATGACCGAGCATCAGCCAGGCTTCATCCAGGATGAGCAGGCTCGGGTTCCCGGTCAGGCGTTTTTCGATCCGGCGGAAAAGATAGAGCAGGACCGGGATGAGGTTCCGGTCGCCCATATTCATCAACTCTTCAATCTCAAAGGTCTGGAAACTGGAGAGCAAGAGACCATCCGTTTCCGCATCGAGGAGCGATCCCATGGGACCGTCCACCGTGTAATATTGCAGCGCGTCCTTGATCTCCCGGTTCTGAACACCCGACACGAAGTCAGTCAGCGACCGACGCTGCGACTTTGACATCAAGTCAATCTGCGTGGTGACGGCGTTGCGGTGCTCCGGCAACACCTTCACACCCTGCATTTCGATCAGGGTTTCCAGCCATCCGGCTGCAAATGCTTTGTCTGTATCGTCCTCAAGCGCTGAGAGCGGGGCGAAAGCCAGCGTGTCCGACTTGCCGACGTTATAGTGATCCGCGCCAACGGCCAGCGTGAGCGGGTACATTGACTTGCCCTTATCAAAGACGAAGACTTGAGCGTTTTCATAGCGCCGGAACTGAGCGGCGATCAGCGCCAGTAACGTCGATTTTCCCGAACCTGTCGGCCCGAAAATCAGTGTATGCCCCAGGTCCCCGACATGGAGGTTGAACCGGAACGGCGAGGAGCCTGACGCCACTTGCATGAGTGGCGGGGAACCAATGGGATAAAACGGGCATGGCGCTTCCGAAGAGCCGGCCCAGACGGAGTTGAGTGGAGCGAGATCCGCAAGATTGCGTGTGCTCACCAGCGGTTCGCGAACATTTGCATAAGAGACGCCTGGCAGACTTCCCAGGAACGCTTCGGTCGCATTGAGGGTCTCTATGCGCCCGCCAAATCCTTCGTTTTGGACAAGCCGACGCACTGCCTCGCACTTCTCTTGTAGCTGCGCCTGGTCGGTATCGAAGAGCACGATGACAGGGGTGTAGTGGCCAAAGGCGACAAGCTGCGAGTTTGCTTCGGCAATCGCATCTTCGGTCTCTCCGACCATCACCATGGCGTCTTGGTCGAGCGATCCGGAGTTGGTCTTAAACAGTTGATCCATCATTGGCCGCACTTTCTGCAACCACTTCTTACGCGTCTTTTCCAGAACAGAGCGCGCTTCGACCGGATCCAGGAAGATGAACCGGCTCGACCAGCGATAGGTGATTGGCATCAGATCAAGGGCGTTGAGGATCCCGGGCCAGCTTTCGGCCGGGAACCCGTCGATCGACACGACACCGACATAGCGGCCGTCGATAATGGGGTTGAGACCGTGATGGAATTCAGCCGTCACCAGAGTGTCGAGATACATGGCAATGTCGGGCAGGCGGATCGGATGGTTTTCGCCGGTCAACGCGAAGCGGGCGAACTGGAAGAGATCATCATAGCGGCCACGCCTCTTTTTCCCCGTCTGCCCTTCTGGTACCTCGTGCGTTTCCATCCGCCGGATCGAGACGACATTTGCCATGTACTGCTCGAATTCGCGGATGGTGGTCTTGAAATATTCAAGTGTGCGTGAGGCAAAAGAAGTGTTGCGGCTGGCGTCGTCCGAATAGATGTATTTCACCAGCTTGGACTTGTTTTTCTCCGGCGGCCGATAGGTTACAATTAGGGCATGCTGGCTTTCGAAATGCCCCTCGCCGGCTTCGAAACGCTGCCGGCGCTCGTCATCGATCAGCGCTGTGATCGGGTCCGGAAAATGCGAGCTTTCCTTGTGCGGATATCCGATGGAGGGAATGCGCATGGCTTCCATTTGGATCATCCAGCCATTGCCGAGGCGAGCGAGAACCGAGTTGATCTGCCTGGAAACTTCATTCCGCTCAAACGCGGTTGAGCTTTCACTGTCCGGCCCGGCAAAATACCAGCCGGCCATCAAGCCCCCGTCCTTCAGGAGCATGATGCCGTTGTCGATCAGTGCGGCATAAGGCAGAAGATCGGAAAAGGATGGCGCAACATGCCGGAATTTTTTGAGAGCAACCATGTTCAGTACTTCCGCCAGGGCGTTGATGTCGGCCGGTAGTAAGCGCGGTATTTGACGTGCCGCAGATAGACAGCTCTCATCCGAGGGTCCGCCTTTGCCATCATCCGCAGCACGCCAACGACCACGATCCAGATCGCCACGCCGAGCACAGCGGCATAGGGCTTCAGGATTACGAAGATCAGAATGACCGAGGCAAGACCGGTCACGAGCACGAGCTCCCGATCCGCCCCGAAGAGCAATGTCGGGCGCGACAGAGCGCGATGGATCCGCGCTTTGTTGAGACCGGGTACATCAGTCACCAGCCAGTTCCACCAAAACCGCACTCCCTTGCGGAGCAAGACCGATGGACGCACCGGAAGACCCGAACAGACCAACGATTGTGGACGCACCCAGCAGGACACCCAGAACAAGAACGACGTAAGCGAGGCGGCGGGCAAAGTCGTTGAGTTCGCCGCCGAAGATCAGCATCGCGCCGGCGACAGCGACCGCGATCATGCCAACGGCCCCAGCAACAGGACCGTTGATAGATGCCTGGATCTGTTGAAGTGGTCCTTCCCAGGGAAGTGACCCACCTCCGGAAGCAAAGGCTGGGTCTATAAGAAAAAGTCCGGCGCTCACGAGGGTGAGAACAATCACAAAACTACGCGACATGAAGGGTCCCTTGTCTGTCGTTGGAATTTTTGTTGAGCAACTGAGGTGAAACGGCTGAGTGAAGGTCATAAGCGCCGTCCCGAAAGCCGGACACAGTCACGATGTCCCGAACGATCCGGCCGTGTTCGGGGGAGCGCTCGATCGAGACGATGAGGTCAACCGCTTCGGCAATAACGTGCGGCATAGGCTGCTGCGACACTTCCGCGATCAACTGTTCAAAGCGCGTTAGTGCGGAGTAGGCATTGTCGGAATGAACCGTGGCAATGCCGCCCGGGTGGCCCGTGTTCCAGGCCTTGAGCAGTGTCAGCGCTGCACCGTCGCGGACTTCCCCGACAATGATCCTGTCGGGACGCAAGCGCATGGTCGATTTCAGGAGCCGCTGCATGTCCACGGTGTCGGACGTGTGCAGGATCACGGCATTCCTGGCCGCACACTGGATTTCCGCGGTATCTTCCAGAATGACGAGGCGGTGATCCGGAGCGACCGAAACCATTTCGGCAATGATCGCGTTTGTCAGGGTCGTTTTGCCGGTGCCGGTACCGCCCGAAACCAGAATGTTTTTCCGGCCGGCAACCGCATCACGGATCACGGTGGCCTGGCCGTCCGTCATCACGCCATCATTGACATACTTGGAAAGCGGGATGAGCAGCGATGCCTTCTTGCGGATCGTGAAGGACGGCTTGGAAACGATGGGTGGCAACAGGCCCTCAAAACGATGACCGCCTATTGGCAGCTCACCGGAAATAATCGGCTTGTCAGAGGTGATTTCCGTGCCGAGCGCATGTGCGACCTTGCCCATGATGATCTGGGCGTCATGGGGCGTTATTTCGCCGGAGAGCACCATGCCTTTACCGACGCTCTCGATGAACAGCTGTCCGTCCGGGTTGAGCATGATCTCAACGACGGCCTCGTCCGACAACGCCGACAAGATTGTTCGCCCAAGCGAATCCTCTAATCCGGCGATAAGTCGGCGGCGGCTTTCACCGTTCCTCAAGGTCCCCTCCCCTACCGGTGAAAGCTGAGATGTTCAGGGGATGGCGCGGCCTCGCCGAGACAGCATTTATCGGACCGGGCACGGGTGAGTGCCCAGGCTCTCCGGAGGTCATTCGGAGCGTCCTTTTATATTTGAGAACAATAAGATGCGGCTACAGCAATCAGTGGTTGATTGCCTTGCGAGAGGGCGCAACCCAACACAGAACGAAGTGTCATCGCAAGGTTGAGAAAAAGTTTTCCACACCTAAGGAGAGTTGTATGAATTGGCAAATATAACAATCTAATGAGGCTACGTCGCCGACCTTTAATCTAGGTCTTAGCTAAAGAGATATTGGACGTTTCGAAGCTTCGTGATCGCAGATCCTTATGGCTGGGGCCAAACCTGGACCTATCAGCCGTGTCAAAAAATCAGGCGCATCTCTGCGCCTACAGAAAGGTTCAATGCACGTGGCTTGATCGACCACGATGTGTCACCCCCGGAAAAACTCTGCAATTGTGCGAATGGATCTTTTTATTGAACGCGGCTAAAAGGGCAAGGTGACCCAGCGTCACGTGCACACCTTTCCAGGCGCGCCCAAGTGTCTTCCTCCCAAGGCTCAACACGGGCGCGCTATTTTTTTGAAGCAGCTGCTCCTTGGTTGCGCGTGGGAGTTCCACACAAAGGACAAGGCGGTTCGGAAGGTGCCGAGATCTTGCTCCTTTTGTACCCCACAAAAAAATTTCTGTGGGATAGCAAATATGCTATTCTTACCCCACGAGAAAAAGTATGTGGGGTAACGTGTGACCATCGACTATCACAGCGCAATCGGCACAGCCGCCTGGACGGACTTGCGACGGTCCCTACGTGACAGCGAAGTGTCGGAGCTGCGCGGCGCGCCACGGTCGAAGGAGGTCGGCTCCAAGACCTATTGGTACGACCACTTCCGCGTCGGGCGGAAAACCATCGACCGGTATATTGGCGAAGACACGCCGGAACTTCGGAGCCGCCTGGAGCGGCAATCGGAGATCGCCAGGGCGGCGAAACTTGCCGAACGGGATCGGGCAAGACTGATGCGGGTGCTGCGGGCGGAAGGCTATCTGTTCGCCGATGTCGGATCCGGCCAGGTGGTTTCGGCCATGGCCAAAGCCGGCGTCTTTCGGCTCGGTGGAACGATCGTCGGTACGCAGGCCTTCCGCTGTTATGAAGGCGAGCTCGGCATCCGGATCGGCTTCGACCAGTCGGCCACGACGGATGACATCGACATTGCAACTTTCGAGCGGTTGTCACTCGCCCTCGCGGACACAGTCGACCCTCCCCTTGCAGAGGTCTTTTCCGAGCTTCAGTTCGATCCCGTGCCTGCGATCGAAAGTGGCAAGACCTGGCGCTGGCGGCAAACACATCGCCAGACCCTGGTCGAGTTTCTGACACCGTCCTTCGAAGAGGATGAGGCCATCCGCGATCTTGCCGCCCTTGGTGTCAGTGCGCAAAGTCTGCATTTTCTCAATTACCTGATTGCCGATCCGATCAGTGTTCCCTTTCTCTATCGCTCAGGCGTGCTGGTGCAGATCCCGCGCCCGGAGCGCTATGCGGTGCACAAGCTCATCGTCGCCGACCGGAGGCAAGGAGGAGCGGATGCACTCAAGGCGCATAAAGACCGGGCCCAGGCGGCATTTCTGATCGAGGTATTGACGGAGACAAGGCCGGACGACCTTGCCGAAGCCTACCAGACCGCATTGGAAACCGGTCCGGAATGGCGCAAGCGCATTACGGCAAGCCTGAAACGCATGCCGGCGACTTCGGCCTTGCTCGATCAGCTTTCTTGACCGGCGGACTTGCCGGCAGGGAACCGGTCGCTGCAGGCACATGCTTCAGAGTGATCGAATTGTGCCCCGCGCACCGGAGGTTCAGCTCCGGCTGGGTCCTGTCCAGGCGAGACAAAAACTAGCTCTTGCTCGCCGACTTGCTCCTGCGACCCTGTTTCCGACCCAGCCCCATTTTCCTGGCGAGATCCGACCGCGCCGCGGCGTAGTTCGGGGCGACCATCGGGTAGTCCACAGGCAGGTTCCACTTGGCCCGGTAGTCTTCCGGCGTCATGTCGAAATGCGTGCGCAGGTGGCGCTTCAGCGATTTGAATTTTTTGCCGTCCTCGAGACAGATGATGTAGTCGCCCAGGATGGACTTTTTGACCGGTACAGCCGGGACAAGTTCTTCAACGGCTGGTTCCTGTACCGTTTGTGCGGCCGAAACGAGAGCCGAATGAACCGTCGCTATCAAAGTTGCCAGATCACCCGAAGCAATCTTGTTGCTCACATATGCGGAAACGATATCCGCAGTCAGATCAACATATACTGGCTCAATAGTTGTGTTGTATTCGGGGGCCTCAGACATTGGGTTCCTTGCAGGTCGATACTGGGAGCTGGGTGTGCGCTGGTTCTAAACTTGTTCCCCTGTGGAGTAAAATCATCGCTTCGGACAGCCAGTGGTCGCTTTACGTTCACCATTGCTCTTGAGCACACCGCGATCGAGCTTTTCGGCCATCCGAACCTGATGTTCACTTCTTTAGGTTGGAGACCCCTGCCCTCGTAATGAATATATCTTACGGTCGGCATCTTCCGGCCGGTCACTTCCTACCTTAGTGCTCGACGGTTGCCATTTAGCATCAGCTGTCTGGGCGGTTCAAAATCGCCGTAGCAATCATTCGCTAGCGTTTACGGTCCTGTTGTATTTTTTGATGGGATTGCCCAGTGGGACCTCAATACTTCTTTGGTAGGAAAAGGGAGACGATGTTTTCACCGCGGGATTCAATTGTTCTCGTGGCCGCAAATCGGGGGAGGGGAGTTCAAGAATTGTTCGCATTCGATTGGAAGGAATGACGTCTCGGAAAAAAAACATCGAAAAAACAATTGCTTGACCCCGTGTCATCTGACACTCCACTCGGAACTAGGTGTTCAGAAACGTATCAAGTCAACAGGTTTGCGGATTCCATTACATCGCAGACGGAACTTCATCTGCGGTGTTTGAGATGATTGCGTTCTGTGTTGCCGATAATGCAGAGTCTGGTCTCGTAGACGGAACCGAGCTCTTGGTCGCCAAGCTGCGTCCAAATGCCGATTTGGCGTGGGTTGGAAATCAATTTCTGGTCATCCAACATGGGAACTTCAAATCGTTGATCCGGGGCTGGAGGTTGGATGTTGCCTAGCGGAGAGGAGGGGGGCTTGGAAATCCAATTGGTCGAATTGTCTCACAACAATTTGGCACGACGCAGTGCTGGTAAATTCATACGATGAACGATGTCAGTACGAACCTTTTGGAAAGAAGGGTTGTTAAAATCTCGTGGCGCCACCTTCTGGAATTGCTTTGCCCGACCTGTCTTAAAAGAAATGCATTTCGACCTAACACAATTGTTTGACGAATGGGTCTACAGGTAGCCGTGAGCGCGGCTTATGTCTGAATAGAACTTGTCATTCAGAGTTGTCGCCGATGTTGGTCTTCTTCGTTCACGCCGCAATTCGTAGGCAACAAGCTTTAAGATGGAGAGAGCTTTTCTGAGGTCTCCTAGCGCAATAACATTGCGCCGAGAGACCTCACTCGAGAACTTGAGTGTCAGTTCGGCAAGAAGACATTTTAGAATTAGACCCCGAATGCGGCGATCTAATAAAAGACCTCTACTTTTTATGGAGTTTCAAGGTGGACATTTGTCATGAAAACGGTGGTGGATACACTGGGCGTCAATCTGACTGCCGTGCGTGAGTGGGCGAAAGGGAATACGAAACCGAGTCATAGCTATCAAAAAACACAGGACGCAACGCGGTCTCCGCGCATCAAAACTTAGACGCCGAACGCCTGATCTCAGGATACATTCGGGTCTTCGCTGATCTGATTCGAATATTATGAGGCGTACATCCTTGTTTAGCTCGCCCTGCGCTTCTGAACAAATGCACCATGAGCAGAGTCTGCCTGCAAGTACTAGTGTGGTCCATTTTCTCTAGGCACACGATATCGTGTCGACGGTGGAAAAGTTAACGGGCGTTAACTAAAAAGCCATTGACAGGAATCACTAATTCGCCCTTAGTTCGCTCTGACGCTTATTTCCGTGTTTTTCAAATTTTTGCGTCGGAGTGGATAATGACAGAAGAAGCCGCAATTTCTGACAAGGAACTGGACCCCAACTCAACAAGGGGAAAAATTGCGCGTTTTTCGTCACTATTGAGCCAGCAAATCAAAAACAACTGGCAACAGAATTATCCTCCGGAGTCGCGTAAGCACTTGCGATCGTTTTCCTCATCTGAAGTTTCGGACCTGATTGGCATCGCGCCCGCAACCTTGCGGCAAATGTCGCTCGACAATGAAGGTCCGCAACCGGCGCGGTCTGATGGGAACCGGCGCATGTACACACTCGATCAGATCAATGAACTTCGATCGTTCCTGGCCGAAAAGCGTCCCGGACAGTCCCTACAGTTTGATCCGCGTCGTCGTAAAGATGACGGAATGCAAATTGTCGCGATCTCCAATTTCAAAGGTGGCTGCGCGAAAACGACGACTGCTTTGCACTTGGCTCAGTTTCTCGCGTTGCAAGGCCTCCGCGTTCTCGCAATCGACCTTGATACACAAGCAAGTCTGACGGAGATGCTGGGTGTTCAGCCGGTCTTGGAAGTAGGCGACAACGAAACGGTGTTTGGCGTTCTGCGTTACGATGATGAACGTCGGCCACTTCCGGAGGTAATTCGACCGACCTACTTTGCGGGCCTGGATCTTGTTCCAGGCCAGAGCGAGCTGCAGTATTTCGATTACGAAACGCCAGCCGCCATCATCAGCAACAAATACGTGGGAGACGAATACTTTATTCGCCGGTTGGCGACTGCACTGAGAAGCGTGGAGGATCGTTACGATGTAGTCGTAATCGATGCGCCACCGCAATTGTCGTATCTGACATTAAACGCTGTATTTGCCGCTACCGGGCTAATTATCCCTGTACAGTCCGCGATGATCGACGTCGCAAGTATGAACCAGTTTTTGTACATGATGGACGAAATGCTGGAACAAATGGCTCACTTTGGTGCGCCTGTCGATCATGAGTTCATGCGGTTTCTTTTGACCAGACATATTCCCCACGATGTTCCACAGGTGAATATTGCAGCGATGCTTCGGTCTCTCTTTGGAGAAAGCGTCTTGACTGCTGCAGTTGTAGAGACCACTGCGATCACAAATGCCGGTCTGGAAAACAAAACGTTGTACGAACTCGAAAAAGGGTCTGTCGGACGCGACACGTACAATCGCGCCATAGAATCCGTAAATGCTGCCAACACTGAGATCTTCCAAGAGATCCTGAAAGTCTGGGGACGCTCATGAACAAAGCATCCAACCGGGCGAAACGCCTTGCCGGCATGTTTGGTGCCGTAGACCCGAACGAACTTGCCAAACAAGCTGAAGTCGAGAAATCGGACAAGACTACGAGTCGGCCCATGACGACTGCTCCGACGAAAGCACTGCAGGCGAGTTTTGCAAGCATCGAAGAAGAAAACCTGCGGCTGAAAGCCGAGCTTGAAAAATCCCAAACCGTTGAACTCGACCCCGTCACCGTGCGGGCTTCCATCATTCAAGACCGTCTTGAATGGACCGACGATGACCCGGATTTTCAAAGCCTGGTGACTTCCATTAAGGAAGAAGGCCAACGACTCCCCATCCTTGTCCGTCCACATCCGGCAGAAAATGGTCAGTACCAACTGGCGTATGGAGCGCGGCGCAATCGTGCTTGCATGGTTCTTGGGCAAAAGGTGAAAGCTTACGTTCAAGAACTTTCTGACGAAGAGCTTGTCATTGCTCAAGGTCTTGAAAATAATGAACGAAAGAACCTGTCCTTCATTGAGCAGGCGGTATACGCAGTCGCCCTTTTGGAAGCCGGTTTCACGCGTAAGCTTGTAGCCAAGTCTGTTGGAGTTGCCTCTGACACAACGATTTCGAAAATGTCTGCAATCGTCGCTTTGGTGCCAGCTGATATCTTTCGTTTGATTGGACCTGCCCCCAAGATCGGCCGAAATCGTTGGGAGGCTTTTGCGAGTCTCGCTGATCGAGGTGCAAAGAAGTCTTCGATTCTCGAAGCGGTGCGTGCTCTACCCGAAAGCGCAGTGTGGAAAGGGGCTGACTCCAACAAGCGTTTCGAACTGGCTTATCGGACAGCTGAAAAAGCAGACAAGTTCAGGACGACGAAATCCAGAGCTGAAAAGTCTCGATTGGAGAACGAAGGTCGCTCGTTCGGAACGATGGAGCAATCCAGCAACGCTGTCAAAATCTTCCTAGATGCGAAGAAAGAGCCGGCTTTTGCTCAGTTTGTCGCAGACAAGATGACGGCGTTGATTGAAGAGTTCAAAAAAGGCGAAGGGAAACAAGCGAGCAAATAAAAGCATGAAGCAAAGAACCCGCCACGTGGGCGGGTCCTCGTTGAGATAAGCACGAGTGCCTATGATCTCAGTCTAGCAGCTCTGATTCTAGAATCACTCGCAGCGCAACGCAAGTTCTGTCTCGCAGCCGAGCACGATTTCTTGCGTCTTCCAGCTTGTCTCGCATCTGAAAATTCAGTGCTCGGTCGCGTTTATGCGCTTCCGGCAAAGGAGGACTTATGTCTTCGACTCAGCAGATTGCGAGTTTTCGCAAGGTGTCTGCCGGGATTCTTGCGAGCGCGCATCTGGCGTCCCAGGAAGACCGGCCGAAGGTCACCAAAAAGGAAATCTCCCTGGTTCTGAAACGCGTTGCGCCGGCGCTTGGTATCGATGGCACGGCTTATCATGTCCTGGATATTCTCTTGGGTCTTGTGCAGCCCGACGATTTCCAGGCCGGAAAGCGGCCGGTAGTGGCGATCTCAAATCAGCGTCTTGCCGAATACACTCGGCGCACCACGCGCACTGTCACGCGCTGCCTGAAGAAACTCGTCGAAGCCGGAGTGCTTGCCTATCGGGACAGTCCGACCGGGCGACGCTATGTCTATCGCGGTTCAGAAGGGGCTCTGGAGCAGGCCTACGGTCTGGACTTTAGCCCTGCGTGCTTCAATCTGGAGGCCTTCAAGGTTCAGGCGGATGCATTCCAGCGCCGTATCAAGGCCGAGCAGGAAGCCAGGCGGGCTGTTACACGGTTTTCACGGGCGATCGCCGACATGGCCGAACTGGAGCCCGTAGAATTTCACGGGTTTGCTGCCCGAGCCCAGGCGATTGTGATCCGGGACGAATTGAATGTGGCGGAGAAGGCGGCACTTCTGGAATCGCTCTATGCGCAGGTCCTGGCTCTCCATGAAGCACATTCGTTGAAAAATAAGGATAAAATGTCATGCGCGGGTGACATTGATGTCAGCCCCTTATTTATTACAACCCCAACCGACTCTCTTGGAAGTAATTCTCAGCCGACTTGCTCTAACGAGCAATACACTAAATTTCCTTCTGACAACGGCTTCGCCGTTGATATGGCTCTTGAAAAAGAGCCTTGCGGCGGGCGCACGGAAACACAACGGCCGAAATCACAAGTGGGAAGGGGAGGCGGAGGCAAGTTTCCCGAAACCAACCTGGATGGTGTTTCCATAGGGCTCATTCAGTCGGCATGTTCATCGGTACAGGCAGAATTGGGGGTCGGTCTGAGCAGTTGGCCGGCTCTTTGTGGAGCTGCTGAGCAGTTGCGCATGCTGATCGGCCTCAGTCCGTCCGGATATCAGCTCGCTGTCGAGCGGCAAGGCAGATATCTGGCCGCGGCCTGCCTTGCGGTTGTCGCCGAAAAGGCGCTGCGGGATCCGGAGCACATTGCCTCGCCCGGCGGATATTTCCGCGCTATGATCGACAGGGCTGGGGAGGGCAAACTCCACCTCCACAAATCCCTGCATGGGCTGGTGTGAGACCATGGTGAGGTCTGGGCGGGCAATTTGCGCCAGAGTTCCGATTTGGGACTCAAACTGCTTCGAGCAAACCAGTCCGCTTTGCCCGGTCGATGAGGTTCTTGACGGAAGACGGCGACCATTTTGTCCCACCGCGGGGCGTTCGCTCGTGCAGCCGCTCGAGCTGACCGGCAATCTCTCGCAATGTCAGCTCCGGGTTCGACGAGTGGATGCCGGCGACCAGGGTCATCAATCGGTCTTCCGGCGGGCGTGGAGGCGATTTCCTCAGCAATTCCTTGTCCGCCATTCCCTCGGAAACCATCCACTTCACCGCGCGCCGCAGCCGCTCGGGCGTCCAGTCGTGCCCGCGGCTTTTCAGAAACCGTGCGATATCGTCCCAGGTGTGATCCGGACGCATGCGCCGGACAATAGGAAGCCATTGACTGGCAGTCGCCTGAATGCGTGCGCCATAGGCTGCCTTTTGAGCGGCCGTCATCTTGGCCAGCGCTTCAGGCCTGCGCTCTCGAATTCCTGGATTGCCGGGCAACTTCCCCTTGGCCTTTGCAGCCTTGATGCCGGCCTTGGTGCGCTCGGAGATCAAGGCGCGTTCAAGCTGAGCAACAGCACCCAGAACCTGAAGGGAAAACATGCCCTGCGGGGTCGATGTGTCGATCGGGTCGCTGAGTGAGCGGAAATGCGCTCCCTTTGCATTGAGTTCGTCGATAACTTCCAACAGATGGGCCACCGAACGGGCGAGGCGATCAAGTCGGACAACGACCAATGTTTCACCTGTACCTATCTCCCGAACCAGTCTGGCAAGGGCAGGGCGAGCGCGTGAAGCGCCGGAGCCGTATTCCTCCACAATTGTCTCGCAGCCGGCAGATCGCAGTTCCAGCTGCTGTGCTTCTGTCGCCTGCTCGTCCGTGGAGACGCGCGCATAGCCGATAAGCCGTCCCTCAGGCCGACGAGAAGTGCGATTGAGCGCCGATTTGGCCATTTGGGACGCCTGAGAGCCGTGTTGAGAGTGGTTTTCCAAATAAAGAAGATATGGATAACCGATCGTTTGTAAACGTCTCCTGAGTGCCTTTTCCACGACCCGAACCGTCAAAACCCCAGGAAAACCGGACCCTCTCGTCGACCTGAGCGCGGATTGCCGGGCATTTGTTCAATTCAGAAGGCCTCAGACTGCATATCGGCGAACGCGAGTTTACGGGGCAGTCTATGACGGAAGTTAAATTCGTGGTAGCTTCCTCATAAATGCGTAAGACATGAAAAAACAATGCCTTATGAAATTGGAAAGTTGAGCCTCGAGGCTCTCTTGAAGCCGATATCGGCGGCTGAAGATGCACTCGCACGGCTTGATGAGCGTGTTGCCCGATCTGAGGTCGGACAAGGCTTTGCAGAGCGGGCTGATTTCTTCGAGGCCGTCTCCAACATGTGGGTGGCCGGCGAACTTGTCCATCTGGAAGACTTGGTTCTGCACGACGCCAAGATGGACGTTCGCGCACCAAGCCACGAGCTTGTCATTGCGCACCGGATCGTCCGGGCGAGACGACGGGCGATGAGAAACAATCCGGGTTGGGCGATCTCGCGGGCTGGGATCATTGCCTTTGCGGGGATTGCCGAACAGGAGGATGAACTTCCCAGAAAACGTCAGAGGAGAGGGGAGGGGAGGGATCTCGAAACGGACGAGCACGATGCGCTTCCTCCGGAATTGGCAGAGTTCGACGAGGTGCTTGCGGAAACCAGCTGGCTGGTGGAAGCCGTTCCCCCCGGATCTACCAGAACCCGGCAACCAGACCTCATTGTGGGCGAGTTGGTCATCAGGGATCCTGATTGGGACGAATCTGAACGGATCTCTGAATGGCTCGAGTTGGTCAGAAAGGTTGAAGCGCTTCCGGCGACCCTGGCCGCGGCGGTTCTTTGGGACGCATGGGATCAGCTCGAACCGCTTCAGCGGCAGCACTGGCTTGGGCAGGTCCTTGTTTCGGATTTCCTCAGATCACGCGAAAAGGTCCGGTCACACCTTCTGGCCTTTTCAGTGGGTCTGCGAGAGATGCCGCGTGAGCGGCGACGTGCTCGGGACCGGACAACCAGGCTGATCGCCTTTCTCGATGCAATGAGAGCGGCTGCTGTCGCTGGGATGAAGGATATTGATCGGCTGACGCTCGCGAAGCGTCAACTTGAGCGGCGCGTTGTTGGCAGGAGATCAAACAGCAGCCTGCCGGCTGCGATCGAGCTCATACTTTCACGGCCGATCGTATCGGCGCACATGATCGCGAAAGCTGCGAAAGTCACGCCGCGCGGAGCATTGAACCTTGTCGGAGAGCTCGGTGTGCGCGAGATGACGGGGAGGGGGCGGTATCGTGCATGGGGTATCTTCTAGCCGCTAGTCTCGGGGCTGTCCCCGGGAACGTTGTCGCTCATGCCGCAGAAGGTGAACGTACACGATCAGTTCGGACATTCTTCGGGACACCCGATAGTCGAGTGTCTTGTCCTTTAGGCGGGCCTTCAAGGCCGACAATGAGGAAGTTCTCGCCTCGCGTTGGGAAGCCCAAAGCAGCACGTCAGTTGCTTGAAGTCCGGCGTTGTCTTTTGAAGACGGCATTTCGAATTGGGCCAGATCGTAGTCGGCAAGCGAAATCTCCGGGAAGCTGCCGTCAAGCGAATCCTGCCAGATGATATTTCCGAAGTGCCGGTATGTCTCTGCGAGCGCCGTTCGAAATTCGTCTTGCTGGTCATGGATAAGCCTCTCGGGCAGGCTATTGTGCTTGGCTGCGAATTCATGGATTGCCTAAAACAACTGGGTGAAGGCAACGACATTTGGAGAACTGGCCTGATATCCCTTCTTCTTTTGAGTGTGTGACAGCGTGAACTCAGCCGGTTTCTGCCTGGCAAATCCAAACGCTTCCCTAATTACGTGCCGGATGGCCGTTGCGCACTCGGCCATCCGAAGCCCTTTGTCGATATAGTCAAGACAGCGAGTTATGCCATCGAAGTCGTCGCTCAAGTAGGAAGACCAGAACAGTTCCGCCGCGTCTCTGGACATTGCATCGTCAATTGTCAGGCAAAGCACATGACGATTCAGTTCGTCCCAATACCATTCGCCCGGAACGGCCTTGTTTTCACCCGCATCGAAGATGACGTCCACGAACTTGGTCGGAGCCATATACGGCTTGTGTATTTCGGTGAGGTTGAACGTCCACGGTCCGGACTGATCAAGGGCGTCTATAATTGCCTGTCCTACCATGGCCACTTCGGTTTCGGGCCATTCATGCGCATGAATCCGATCAACACTCTTTTCCTCGAGAATAGGGGCCAGGACCATTGCTATCGATGGCGCTATGTCGCCCACCGACAAGACGGCACCGAGGCGAAAATACTCGTTTCTATCAAAAATGTTTCGGCCGGAATTTCCGGTCTCATCGGCATACGCAAACACAGCTTTTCCAGTTCAGTCGATTGCCGGCACAAGAAGGGTACCGGTGAACAGAATTATCATAGGCGATCAAACCCGGCCTGCGGTAACGGCGAAAAATCGTGATTGAGGAAACGCCCGTTGACCCAAAGGCCTAGAGCAGCCGGGCTATGACAGCGCGATCAATAGTGGCTTGGCCCTCTTGCTGAAGAAGCGTTTGATCTCAGCGTTGTGATACTTGGCGAGCCATTCGTATTTCAGACGTACGCTGGGAGTGGTGGCATTTGCGCGTGCTTTGGCAATAACCCGACCGTGGTTCAAAGCCCACTCGTGGCACGCCGACTGCCAAGCTTCGGTCCGCATGCGATCCCGATCTTCTCCAACGATGGCGGGTTCAACCGATTCAAGGCAGATACGTAGATAATTAATGAACCAGTGAGTCTGCCCGTTTGGTAGCTTGCGATGCTGCTTGAGCGTCTTCGCAAAGGGCTCAATATCGTCGCTGTAATAGGTGCGATCAGGGTGCTGGGCGAGGTATTTTCGCAGTGCGGGTGTGATCGCGATCATGGGAACACATGCATCGTGCTCAAGTCTGTATGCGTTCACCATCGCTGGGCTGATCAGGGTGTCTTTGCGATGAAACCAGTACCCGAGATCGACTCCCCCACGAAGGAAAATGCCGCGCTGAACGCAATCGCCTTGCGCGATAGCAAAGCTTGTCAGCTCGCTCATCAAGACGTCAAACGTGCCCTGCAATTTGGTCAGATCGGAGCGCAGCGGTACAGATATGGCGACACAATCCGAAAATGCTAGAACCCGCTTGCCCACGATTTTTTGAGACTCGCGGACAAAGTAGTCCGAAGATTTGTGCTCAAATTCGCCCTGAACGAAAACGACATCGTCGTCGAGTTTCCGCAGATCCTCTTCTGTTTCAATCCGCTGCACTCGATCAGAGAATCCGAGAAGGTCGATGAAGGCGAAAAGCCCATTCTTCAGATTCCTGCGGGTGATCTTCCTTCCCATGTGGTTCCACCAGTTTCCGACTTCCCAAACCCTGCCACTTCGACCAAATCGGTACGCGACTAACGACGCAGAGCGATCCTTAGCCGGCGCGCACGATCCTGAAATGCGCGTTCTCCACCCTCGAGAATCTCACAAGCCATCCGTCTGATCTCAGCCTCCTCGAGGCCGCCCGCCTGGTACGCGATCGAAGGTAAGCCGGTGCCATCATGGGTTCCGACCTCGGCGATGATGATCTGGTCCGCGTCGGTGTTGATGACCAGGTTAGCGTTGTGGGTGACCATGATTACCTGGCGCCTGCGTTTTGCAGCCACAAACAAGGGCACGAGCTCATCATAGATGGATTTCGGGTCTAGGTTCTCTTCGGGCTGATCTATAACCAATGGGCAATCTTCGGAGTCATCGAGCGCAAGATACAGGAGCACCAGAACGATCCCCCGCGTGCCCGGTGAGAGCTTCCTCAGGTCAATCCCGTCATACCGAATGCCGTATTCGATAGAGATATGATCCGTGCTGTACAGCCATTGGGCGAACCGCTTCGACCATGGTCGGTAGTTGGCCTGATCCGACTTCTCGACTGGCGCGTTCGCAAGAAGCGTTTCCTGAAACTTGTCGCGAAAGGCCTGCATCGCTTCTGATACCGCGGCCGAGTCACCTCTCGCCCAGGCCGTTCCAAGCATTTCGTTTGCTTAACGTTCAAGAGAGCCAATGCCTTTGAATGGACCCCCACGCAGGTCAAAAAGGTCCTTTTCTCCCCGCTTGGCCCAGGCCGCGACGTTAACGACACGGCTGACCGAGAATGAAAGTTTGGCGAGCGTGCCGCCTGCCTTCTGCAGTTTCACCATCAACGGAGCGTAGAGCTCGTTGAGGACGCGTTCTTCGGCAACCACGGCGTCGAAAACGCGGATATATCCTGCCTCACGTTCCGCCACCAATGAGATCGCCCTGTCTCGCGCACCAATGAAGTCCTTGAGCTTTTCCTCGAGGCTCTGGAGAACGGTGTTTTCGTCTGCGATCCGCTTGCTCACAGCGGCGAGCTTTTTTGCGGTTTCTTTATCTGCAGCGACGATCTTTTCGATCCGCGCAATTTCGGCTTCGAGTGTAGCCAACGGCATCTTCTCGGGATCATCACTTGGACGGAGAAAAGACCCAGACTCGTCGACCGCCACACTCGGGGTCGTGCCGCGCCACCCTTCCATGCTCTTTGCGGCCTGTTTCGCCTTATCCGTCACGACCCCATCAACGTCCCCGGTGTAAGTCAGAAGGAACCGTTTCCAATCAGCGTCCTCTAACTTGGCGCGCTGGTGTTGTTCGCGCATTGAGCGCAGCGTATCTGGGGCCTTGTTCTGCCGCAGATCCTGAACTTCCGCCTTGATGCTGGTGATCGCCGATTGCTGGTTTGCGTAATACCGGATGTGTCCGCGCACCTTGTCCGCGGCATTGATCAGGTCCTGAAGCCTCTCGGCGATTTTGCTCGGGCCCTTCGGCAGTAGATTCTTGCGATCTGTCTGATAGCGGGCGATCAGCTTCTTCTTCTCATCGACCTGCGTTCTGATTGTCGCGACCTGGCGCGACTTATTGAGCTCGACGCCGATCTGCTCTGACAAGTTCGCCAGGGCCTCTTCTTCCCGAGTGCGCGCGTCGCGAAACTCGCATGCGTGCAGCTCTAGCAGTTCCTGAAAGTTTACTGCCCCGTCTCGTTCCAGAGTTGGATGGGCTTCGAAGATCACCCGCTCGATTTCGGCAATCAGCGATGGCATGCCTTCGTTGGAACACAGATGCTCAACGAACTGCTGCGAAAGGTAGCGCGCCCGCGGATATGCGTCTGAGGACCAATTGACCGGAGAATCGAGGCTCCGTGTCATCGGATCGCGGTTTCCCCAGGTAAGAGTGACTTCCGCTCCGCCGAGGTGTTCAGCTGCACGGTCAAGAAATGACGGGCGTTCGGAATTGTGCTCGTAGGAGTCACAACCTGCCGCGATGATGTCGGCTAATGCGGTCTTTCCCGACCCTCGGGCTCCGATGATGGCAACCAAACCGGGATTGAGACCGACGTGCGGAGTTTTCGCCCATGGTGCGTTCGAGATGACGACCTCGTCGATGATCTGTGAGGGCGTGGCCCAAGATGGCGGGTCTGGCGCGACATACGCTCGTTCGGGGTCCAAGTAGGCCTGCCGCAGTGCGTCGAAACTCGGCTCGCCCTTGATCCAACACAATCGGTCTTCCGCCGGTCGAGCCACATGGTCCAAATCATGTGCGTCCGAACCCCAGATGCAGGGTTTGCAGCCACCATATCGATTACGTAGTTCTTCTTCGGTGGCCTTTCCGTGTCCAAGCCAAAAGTCCCTCTGTTTTAGACTACTGGCAAAGATCGCGTGGGCAGCCTTTTCGATCTCTTCGCGGAGAACGGCGTCGGCCGCCTCCCTAACACCGGACGTCCCATCTGCATTTCCCGACACGGCGATGACGATATTCTCGCTCGCCCAGTCCATCCGGTGCGCTTCCATCAGATTATCGAGGGACACCTTGAACTGAGTGCATCCGTGTTGGAGGGCGTCCTCGTCGTCTGTCTTGTTTAGGTCTGCGCGCCGACCCAGCCGGATGAGATCGGTCGGCGTACAAGCGAATTGGTCTCCAAACGCAGAGAATGTGAGCCGGCCCAGGAATCGATTCAGCTCGTCGATATGGTTCGGGTCGTCGGGGCAGACCAGAAGATGGATATTGACGAAATGACCCTTCACCGTGCCGGTATTGAGACGGAGTTCGATGTTGGGAAAAAGGAGGTCGCAGTCTGGGAGTCGACCGCTCTTCTTGTGTTCGAGAACCCGCTCATATGACCGGGTCACGCAGTAGTCGGTAATTCCGATCGCGCGCAAGCATGGCGAGGCGGCCTCGAGTGCCGAGAGATAGTCGTCCCAGCCATTCGCGGGGTACTGATCGTTCAGGACTGTTCCCGGAGCATGAATATGCGGCTCCCATCGATGCCACTCTGATCCTCTCGACACCACGTCCAATGAACGTCCCTCCCATGCATAGTCTGCTTGACTAATGACTTTCTTTGCCTTGCCTATCGTTGATGAAGTTTTCCAGTTGTTCAATACTGACCATGACTTCTTCAAACTTTGGCGGTGTACCGAATATCATGGCCGACATTCGTTCATAGTCGGCCTCCAGTTTCTTACGCATCTCCTCTGTCGGCATCAGGCGGTACGAGCCCGGTTCCGCCCGTTCGTATCGGTGATCAGGCGCACGAAACATGAGCTGCTTGTGCTGACGGCATGCTTCGGCCAGATCACGCATTGAGGCTGTCTTCTCGCCGTATTCCGAATGCCGCCAAATCTGGTGGACGTCATAGTAGTGCCGGGAATAGCGATTGAGATCAGGAACCGGTCGGCCGGGATCATTATCTGCGGCGCGTTTTTCCGTCATTTCCGTCAAGGCGTGCAGGATCAGCACCTTTTCCCAGAAGGTGCGTTCCGGCTTTACCGTCGTCACGCCACCAAATTTGAGATCTGCACCATTTGGGAGTTCGTCTGCCACATAAGGGACTATCTCACGCGCTTCGACAGGAACGGGGTCGGGTCGGGCGCCGCCCTCTATACGTACTGCGGCTTGGACATAGCCCTCTCCGGATCCAAATGCACTGTCATAGCCGACCACCAGGACATCGAGTGCATCCTTGTTCCGATAAGGATCGAAGCCAAATTCAACGGAGAAATGACCAGTTCTTCCTGACAGTTCCTCGACGGTTGCTATCTCTTTCAGCATCTGATCGCGGAGCGTTCCCGAGATGTATTTGCGGGCCGCTTCGTCGACCTCCTCGGCGAGGGCCTTTTGCTGTTTGGTGATGGAGGGCAGTGCGGCGATGTCCGTCTCGAGCGGGACATTGAGGTCGCCTTTGAATATTCCGATATCGATGTCTTCGGAGAACCGCCTAATAAGCCCATATGCCTTGCTCAGGCTGGTGCCGCCCTTGAAATAGAGATGCACCGGGTCGTTCTTGCGCCGGTTGAACAGGAAATCGAGAACCCAGCAAACATAGAGGTCTTTCTCAACATTTTCGGCGCGTGTTTCCAGTTTGGCTGCGACCGCCGAAAAGAGGGCTTGGCGTTCATCGGTACTCGAGCCGAGGATTTCAGCGAAGGCCTTCTGCATGTGCCCCCGTCGTATCAGATGGCTGCGATGCGTCGTTCGAGTTTTCGTCGGTCGACAGTGTTCGCGTGATTTTTTCGATTACCGGGTACATCCAAGCGGAAACAGCTTGGATATTCTGATTTAGGTCTTGAACAATTGCGTCGCGCTCCGGAGCGCTTGAGAGCCGTCGGACAATCCCGTTGACGGCCGCATCCAGGCTCGTGCGATCGTCGCGAAACCATGACAAAGCCTGAACCACGCGCATGGCCGGCCGTCCGGCCCAGAAAGCTGTCTTGGCGGAGATCCGCTTGAAGTCGAGTTTGTAGACGATAGGTTCTTTCGCGTTCGGGTCTCCAGTGTTGGCGACGATTTCGATCGTCCTTGGGTAGGTGTCGGCATAAATCGTGCTTCGGGCCGGGACTGCCGTCGTCAGCCCCAAATCGTTGGCCGCCGTCATTCCATCGACGAGGACCCGCAGCTTGTCGCGCCGCGCGATTGCATCGACAAATGATGCGATCGAAGGGAACACCATCTTGCCAGTTAGTTTGCTTGTGGTCGGCTTGTCATAGAGGCCTCGACACGGGCGCCGGATATCTCCACTTTTGGCCAACCGTTGCAGGGCCTTCTCGATCCCGTTCGGACTTGCAATGTCTAGGAAGTCTGCTCGCGACCACACCCCAGCGGGGGCACCCGCTGCGATACGCGCGTGAACGCGGTTAAGTGTGTCGGACGTGGGGTTAGGCATTGGATTCCCTCATTGAGTGACCGAAGATTATATACAAATTTTGGTCAGTAGCAACTCCAAGCATGCATGCGACCAAAGTTTCTATATAAATTTTGGTCAGTGCCAACGAGGTCGACCTAATACGGCTTCACGCGTGCAACCTGACAAGAGCTCCTAAAAAATTTTCACCGCGTCATCGCGTACCTTGCGGCATTCCTCCAGATTGCGATTCGAACCGCCATGGCTTATATTTCCGACTCGGAGCCGATCGCCAGGGCTGCAAGCGACCCAAAAGGCGGCAGTGAATTCGATTTGAAAACCTGAACGGCAACCATTCAGCCGGCGCAGGGTGTTCATGAAGCGCTTGCGACCACCCCTCACAGACGCCGGTGAGAAATGGATTGTCATGTCTATCCAAAAAGAATGCGCAGACCGTCTGCGCGAGACCTATCGCAACCTGACCGGATCCAAACTGAAATCCGGCCACGCCCATGAACTCGTTGCTGCTTATTTCGGCTACGGGACCGCGGCAGCGCTTCAAGCCGAAGTCGAATATCCAGTCGAAGCCATAGAGGCTGCAGCGGTTCTTATTCCCGACCTCGCTCTGATGGGCCGACGGCAAAGTGAGCTCAATCAGGTCCCCACCGATCTTCAACCCGTCGACGACCTTGCAAAGGAAATCACCGCATACTTGGTCGATGAGGGTTATTTCTCCGGCAAGGTCTGGCACGCTAGAGACCTCAGCGACGAGATTAACTCCTATGTCATGGAAGACCCGATGCTCATCGAGGATGCACTGTCGGGAGAGATTGCTTCGACGAATGCCTATTTCGATGAGCTCTATATCGATGAAGTCGTGGTCGACGTCACGGACGACGCCTTTGTTGCTACGCTCACTGGTTCATTGAACGGAGAGCAGGACCAGGATCGGGTTTTCCACGGAGACAAGATAAACTTCACCAGCACTATGACGATGTATCGGATTGCGGCCCGCATCGCGTACCAAGAGCCGGACTTCGAGACAGGTGGAAGCGTCGACGACTCAATGTATTATGAAGACGACCCGGCTTAAAGGTCAGGTAGAGGGATCGTGTTGTTGTTTTTGATCCCTATTCACCAAGCTCTGGCCTGTGCGACTTGGTTTCAAAAATGGCAGCGGTGTTGCTGCGCTCTGCGTTACCCTACGAGGCCGCCCGTGCTGTGCGCGGCAAGCTGAGGCAAGAGGCGGCGTTCGATGCGCCGATCAGCCCTACGACTTTGTCGATATGCTCAGGCGGAACCCGCATACGCGCACCTTGCAAGGCAGCAATGATCGCTTCGATCTGTCTTTGGCGTCCGAGCACCGCTTCAGTGAAGCTGTCCGTCAGCAGCTCTGCCGTGGAAACGACCGGCAAAGACCCGAAGCGCGAGGCGCAGATTTTCCGCGCCTTCCGCTCGTCGATCATCGCTATTCCGTTCATCTGGACGGCACAGGCGATCGTCGCCGCCTCTCCGTCATCAAGCGTCATCGCAGCCGAGCCGCTGATCAGAGTTTCGTAAATCGCAAGCCCTGCCGCGTCGAGGGCGGCGCCGCCGACTACTCCGGCGTCTACAAGAGCCTTCAACCGTTCTTCGTCTTTGTGGCCGTTACGCGAACCGTGACGCAGTTCCGCACGAACATTGCCCGTGACGGCAAAAGGGGACGGAACGGCACCCAGTATCGCGGCGGCACAATCCGTAGCGTTGAGATTTATAACAACGCTTGCATCAATCACGATCGTTCGCGGGGCCTTAGTAAGGAAGCTTGACAAGCTCATTGGCCTCGCTTTCCTCGTTTTCGACTCCGTCCAGCAGCTCCCGTACCTCATGGCGATCGAGCTTGAGAAGGCGCGCTAGCTGCCCTTCGCTATAGAAGCCGCGCTTCCACGCTTCGCGCGCGAGCAGCGCCAGCCGCGGCGGCACCGCCCCTTGTGCTTCAAGAAGACTGCTGCCGCGGACAGGAAGTTCCCCCAGCACTTGACGCGCCTGCTCGTCGGTGATCCCGCCATTGGCCTGAAACCAGTCCCAGGTGCCGTGCTTGGCAATCCTCAATTCTTCAAGCCTGCGAACAATGGCCTCACGGGCGACCCCGAAGGCGCTTGCCAAAAGGATTATGTGCCGGCGCGTGAGATGGCTTTGTCCGGCAGTGATTTCAGCAAAGCGTTGTCTCACCGCCCGTGCAGGAGTGACGAAGCAACGTCCGAAATGGTCTGCATAGCGCTCTTCTCGGGAGTGCGGTACTTCGCCTTCCGTTAGGATCTCTGGTTGCCGTCTTGCCGAGTTGAAATGACCGAGTTCGTGAGCGCCGGTTTGAATGATGCGACCGACCGGATGAGCGGCATTGAGTAGCATGCACGCGCCCACTGCCTCGTTATAGGCGAACAGCCCCGAAATCTTCCCGTCCAGAGGCCGGACATAGACCCTTATGCCAAGCTGGAGATCAAGCAACGATACAATATCGAGAACCGGTCCCGCCCCGAGCCCCATCCAGTCACGAAGGTCCTGCGCGTCCTGCTCCGCCTGCTGCCGGACATCGCCCGGCAAGATAGGCCGTTCGGGAGGGTAGTTACGCACACGCTTGATGCCGAGCGCGTTTTCAAGTTCGACTTCGGCGCTGACCAGATCGTTAAGAAGGCCGGCCGCGCGCTCGGCAGCGTCGTCCGCACTTTGGGCAAGCTTGCGGAACCTCGGCACCATATCCAGATGGACGGCTTCCTGCCGGAGGATAGCATTCGCGGAAGTTCCGTAATGCGAACAGAGCTCTTGCAGCTCGTTCGTCTTAATACGGCGCTGTCCCCGTTCGATGGCAACGATAGTCGTGCGCGCAACACAGATTTTTTCGGCAGCGGCAGCCTGCGTTAGTCCGGCGGCCTCGCGCGCGATGCGCAGCCGCTCCCCGATTTCACTGTCTGGCAGGCTTTCTATCATTGCGCTCATAGGCCTGCCCGTACCCACTGCCTGACAAAAGAATTACTTCCCATCGAACGAACGAACTCCTTCCATTCACCGGTATGTTCCGACAGCATCCGCGTCAGAGATTCTTTAGTTTGCTCTTTGCCCAGCCCGAGTGCCGGCCCGAGCAAGGCGGCATGGCGGCGAACGACGGGGAGGCCATCTTTGGACGCCAAGTCGGCCAAATGATCCAAGTGCAAGACACCCGCAATCGCATACTGGCGGTAGGCGGGAGTCATCCTCGTAAAGTCGCGGTCGACGGCCTCATCCAGACTGGCAGCCGTCAAATCAGTGCAGACATAGGCGTCGTCTGCCTCGGTTAGACCGGCCGCGTGGACGCTTAGCCGCCGCAACATACAGGCAGCGCAAACCCCGCATTGACGCCTCTTGCCGTTGACCGAACACCAGCGGTTGCTTCTCCAGCACGACCGCGTCGTATGCCAGTTGCTTCCTTCGGGAAGGGTAGCGAACGACCGCAAGGTTTCCCCTTTCGTGTTCCACAACCGCGGGAAAACGTAGCGGATTTCCTTCCCGAAAAGCGCTTTCAGCAGCCGCTCCATCCTTTGCGTGAACCGCGGATGGTTCCGGTAGTCCGGATAGGCATGAACGACGGGAGCGATGGCTGGTCCAATGGCACCCTGCCCGCTTTCGGGGATGATGATTTCGCTCGCGCCGGACAGATACGCCGCAATGCCACTTATCAGAGCAAACTTGAACCCGCGACTCCGCGCGCTGGCTTCCCTGTTTGGCATATTGCAGGGAACGTCATAGGGAACCATGGTAAAGGGTTCGCGCCGGTTCTTCTTGTCCGGCCGCCCGATATCGTTGCTGCCCACGCGGACGCGCACGAGCTTTGGTCCCAGCCCCGAACCGATCAGCCCCGCTACGGCGCGTGAATCCATTCCGTCGCTGAACGCCATTATCGCTTCGGTCGCCACGGGCAGATTCAGGTAGGCACTTTGCGGGGACGGCGCCGCCTTGGCTCGGGCGACAAACTCGACCGACCAGTAATCGCCCGTCAGGAAGCCCGCAGTATCAAGCAAGGCCTCCGACAGCTCGCTTTCATTCCATCGATCGGGGTCATGGACAGGAATACGCAGCGAAATTCGGCGCGCCCATCCCCTCGGGGGTCGCTTCAATATCCTGTCGCCATATTCGATCGCCGCCGCGACGACCATGGCGTCATAGATGAGGGGCTCCCAGCTTGCGAAAGCATAGGTCTCAAGGGCTTCGGTAGAAAACTCGAAATCCCGCCCGAGATCGAAGGGAACCCAGCCACAGGACGCAGCGCCCCCGCTTTCGACGACTTCGATCGACCTTTCAGGAATCCAGATTTGAGTGGCACCGGAACTCATAGGGGAGGCCCCTCGTCGAGTCCGGTATGTCTGGGCAGGCGCGAGGCGGGCTTGCGCCCTGCACCGGGTGAAGCCAGATCGCTCGCGAGCGCACTGAAAGCAAAACCGCTGCGGGTCGCATCAAGGCGGTCACGAACGAAGCAAGCGCTTCGCGCACTGGCTTCGCGCAGGTAGTGTTCTTCTACGCCGCGGAAGTGATCGCGGGTATGCTGTTCAAGCGCGTTCGTCAATGCCGTCCGGCAGGCGGCATCGCCGAACAGTCCGTCGCACGCGGCCTCGATCGCGCAGTCGATGAAGGCGTTGCCTAAAGCGGAACCGCGGCAGCCTGATCTGAGCGCTTCTATTTCTGCCAGCCGGTCTTCGGCGAAAAGATAGCCCTGACTTCCGGCACCCAACACCTCGCGAACCGCTTCGACCGGAAGCCCTTGTGCGTCTTTGCGCAATGCATGGGTGACGGCCTCGCGCACGTCTTCGGCCGAAAAAATCGACTTGGCGGCCCTTTCGGCTACGTCCCTCCAGCGCTGCAGCATCGGCAGGCTTCTATGCGGTCCATCGCTCATGGTAAATCTCCATGTCAGAAATATAACGAAAAATATCTGACAATGTCAAATTTTGCTGCAGGCGTTTGATTTGTCACTTAGCGTCGCCCTCCGGGCCGGGCTGTTGGCAAAGCTGAAGCCCGCACGCGGTCTTCCCCCATCCGGGCGTCCATCCCTGACGCTGGCAGTAGGTTGCCCCAGGCGCGAACAGGAAAAGTCCCGTGCCGCTTGCGCGCAGCGGCCGGCAAGGGACGCTGTCGCCGCTTCTGGCGACGAAAATGCCGACCCTGCACAACTCCAGCGCACCATCCACGCCCTTGTCCTGCCTTGCCCTTCGCGGCCTCCGGTTTCACCTCCCGAAATGCTAGGGAACGGAAACCCGAACAAAGGACCGCACGGAACGCGGAAAATGAATGGAAAAAGCAGACCTTAAAGAGCTGAAGGAAAAAGTCGCCTGCGGCGCCGTTCTTGAGTCTTCCGGCTTTGCCGTCGACAGGCAGGAAAGTACACGCAGGGCGGTCAAATATCGCCGCGACGGCAACATCATCATTGTCATTCATGAAGGGAGGGGCTGGTTCGATCCCCTGTCCGAGGCCAAGGGCGACGTGTTTCGCCTCGTCGAACATCTCGACGGTCTCCCGTTTGCTGCGGCCCTTCATGTCGTCACAGACCTCGTCGGTTTTAGGCCGGCTGAGCCCGCCTGGATACGCCAGGCCAGGGAGAAGGCGCCGCACCAGACGGGAACGCAACGCTGGCAAAACCGCCGCAAGCCTTGGTGCGGTTCGTCGTCCTGGCGCTATCTGCACGATGCGCGCGGCATCCCCGAACCGATTCTGAGACGAGCCGTTGCGGACGACCTGCTACGCGATGGTCCGCACGGCAGCATGTGGGCCGGTCATACCGACGAGGCCGGTCACGTCACCGGCTGGGAGGAACGGGGGCCGAGGTGGCGCGGGTTCGCGAGCGGTGGCGCCAAGATCCTGTTCCGGTTGGGGCCGGTTGATGCAACGCGTCTCTGCGTCACCGAGGCGGCGATCGACGCCATGAGTCTAGCGGCAATCGAAGACTTGCGACCCGGATCGCTTTACCTAAGCACCGGCGGAGGCTGGTCGCCTTCGACCGAAGCGGCCCTGCACGGGCTTGCCAGCCGCCCCGACGTTCTCCTGGTCGCGGCCACAGACGCCAACAGCCAGGGCGAGACCTTTGCAGAGCGCCTACGGATCCTCGCGGAAGAGAACGGCTGCAACTGGCAGCGGCTCAGACCACCGTCCGACGACTGGAACGCCTGTTTGAAAGAGAAAGAGTGAGAAAGGAAAACGAGAGGAGAATGAAGAAAAACGGCTGCCGCATGCCCGCTGCCTGCGTCAAGGGTGAAGCTCCGCCCGGCTGACGCCGGCCCTTGACCCAGGTCACCGGAGAGGCGGCGCCAAGAAAGGGTCCGGAAGGGCTGAAGAAGATGGTTATACCGACAGGGTGCACCGCGCTCCAGCCCGTGACAGGCCTTGAAGGAGCCCGCCATGACCTCTCCCATCCGCAAGATCTATTTCGGTGTTACCGACCGCCGTCAGATGTTCCGTCTCTTCGACCGTCACGCCCGGCGACCCGATCGCTGGCAGAAGGATGATAGTGCGCTTTACGCCGGCGAATGGTTCGAGATCGCGCAAGACCAGCACGATTATATGCTCGACATCCTGCCGCCGCTCTGGATGCGCGGTGACATGTTCGCCATGCGCGAATTCCTGACCGGCAGCGTCACCAGCGTCTTCTATAACTTGCACATCAACGGCGCGATGCGGTTCTTCCACGCCTATTGCGATCTGTCCGATCCGCGCTCTCCCTATGCCATGCGCGAGGCTATCGCCCTCCGCGAGCGCTGGCCGGTTAAGGCGATGACCCGCGAGGAGCGGCTCGAACATATCTGGAGTGCCACCCATGACGATTATCGCGGATATGCCGGCGAGGGATTTAGCCCTAAGCATCGCGGCAAGCGCACCGTTTTCGTGCACAGTCAGCCTGGGACGCGGTTTCAGCTGCTCGAAAGCCTGAGCGACGCGCAGATTTCGGAAAAGCTGCCCGTTCAACTGCGCCACCTTCCTGCGCTTGCAGCCGCGTGAGGTGCGCCATGTTCACCTTTGCAATTTCCGCAGTCCGCAAGGTCATTGCGCGCGGTGAAGCAGATGCCGCCGCCAATGGCGGTTTCCGCAATCCCTATTTTGGCGATCGATCAAGCGAGCGCGAAAAGCCAGGGTTCTGGCTGGTAGGCGACGAGGGCGTCTACGTCATGTCGAACGGCAAGCTCACCGAGGGAAAAAGACCGCTCGTCGTCTATGCCGGCGAATGCGATCCGAAGGCCAATTCCGACTGGTGGGACTACAAGCGTCAGCATTTTGGCGGCGACGATGGCGTCGAGTTTATCGATGCCGATCTGCTCATTCCAAGTTTTGACCGGAAACCCGAGGCCACTCATCTCGGCATACAGCTTACCGAGAACGACATCTCGTTCTCGCTGATCACCCGCTAACCCCTTTTTAATCCCGCACGGTTCCCACACTGCCGGTTCGCCTGGCGGTGCGGTCTCGTGCGCCCGCAATCCAGGAGAAACCCACCATGGCTGACCACGATCCCTTCAATCTCGACATGTTCGGTAGCTCGCAGAATGCGCTCTCTTCCGGGCTGGGCTTCGGCGTTACCGCCTTTATCGAAAACCCGGTGATCGAACCGGACGAGACTGCCCGACCGACTGCGACCGCTCCGGTCAAGCGGTCCAAAAGCTGGCAGCTGACTGAGCGACAGTCCTCGGAAGCAACTGAGCGCGGCAGCAATTTTCGTCTTCTTGGAAGCCGCGCATTGGCGAAGGGCTGGAAAGCCCGCGCCCGCGACAATCTCGAGGCGATCCGGCTTGCCACGGCGATCGCGGTCGAGGACCGGCCCGCGAGTAGGGAAGAGCAGGCGCGTCTCATCCGTTTCACCGGCTTCGGTGCCTCCGACCTCGCCAACGCCATCTTCACCCGGCGGGGCGAGGACGGTTTTTGTACTGGCTGGGAAGACCTTGGAGAGGGCTTGCAGGAGGCGGTGAGCGACGCCGATTACGCCTCGCTTGCCCGCTGCACGCAATATGCGCATTTCACGCCCGAGTTTATCGTCCGGGCGATGTGGAAGGGACTGGAACGCCTTGGCTGGCGCGGCGGACGCGTGCTTGAACCGGGGATCGGCACGGGGCTTTTCCCGGCATTGATGCCGGAGGCATTCCGTGAGACCTCGTTCGTCACCGGTGTTGAGCTCGATCCGGTGACCTCGCGGATCGCCCGGCTGCTGCAGCCGGTTTCCCGGATCGTCGAGGGCGATTTCGCGCGCACAGATCTGCCGGCGCATTTCGATCTCGTTATCGGCAATCCGCCCTTTTCCGACCGGACTGTACGCTCCGACCGTGCATACCGTTCAATGGGACTGCGGCTGCATGACTATTTCATTGCGCGGTCAATCGATCTTTTGAAACCCGGCGCGCTCGCCGCGTTCGTCACTTCATCGGGCACGATGGACAAAGCGGATGCGACAGCCCGCGAACATATCGCCAGATCGGCCGATCTGATCGCCGCGATCCGCCTGCCCGAAGGCAGCTTCCGGCAAGATGCGGGAACCGACGTCGTCGTCGATATCCTGTTTTTCCGCAAGCGCAAGCCGGGCGAGCCGGAGGGAGAAGCGGCCGGGCCGGATCTGGCCGAGGTTGTTCCCGCCAGCGAGGACGTTGAGGCCATCCGCGTCAATCGCTGGTTCGCCGAGCATCCCGATCACGTGCTCGGCCACCACGCCATCACGTCCAGTCCCTTCGGAGAGACTTATACCTGCCTTCCCAGTGACGGTGACCTTGAGGCTGATCTCGATGCGGCCATCCTTTCTCTTCCGGAAGCCCTCTATGACGGCGAGCCCGACGCGATCGATTTCGATCTCGAGCTTCACCCGGCAGGTATCGATGTCGCCAGACCCGAGCAGTCCCATGTCCGCGAGGGCAGCTTCTTCTTCGACGCCACGAAAGGCCTGATGCAGGTGATCGACGGCAAACCCGCCTCGGTTCCCCTCCGCAAGGGACGGTCGGGTGAAGGGTTCTCGGAAAAGCAGATCAACATCGTCAAAAAGCTGATCCCGATCCGCGATGCGGTGCGTGCTGTGCTGAAAGCCCAGGAGACCGATCAGCCGTGGCGGGACCTTCAGGTGAAGCTGCGCATCGCCTGGTCGAGCTTCGTGCGCGACTTCGGTCCGATCAATCACACCAGGGTCTCGATCGCCGAGAACCATGAGACCGGCGAAACCCGCGAGACGCATCGCCGGCCCAACCTGCAGCCTTTCCTCGACGATCCGGACTGCTGGCTCGTCGCCTCCATCGAGACCTACGATCTCGACACGGATACGGCCAAGCCCGGTCCGATTTTCTCCGAACGGGTGATTGCACCGCGGGTCGCCCCGGTCATCACCAATGCCGCGGATGCGCTCGCCGTCGTCCTCAACGAGCGCGGCCGTGTCGATCTCGACCATATTGCCGAGTTGCTGCATGAAGACCGCACCACTGTGATTGAGGCGCTTGGCAGCGCGATCTATCGGGACCCGGCAGATGGCTCGTGGCAGACCTCCGACGCCTATCTCTCAGGCCCGGTGCGCGACAAGCTGGCGATGGCGCAAGCTGCAGCCGAACTCGACCCGGCTTTCAAACGCAATGTCGAAGCGCTCGAAGCGGTGCAGCCGGTCGATCTCAGCCCGTCTGGCATCACCGCGCGTCTTGGGGCTCCCTGGATCCCCGCCAGTGACGTCGTCGATTTCGTGAAGGAGACGATGGGAGCGGACATCCGCATTCACCACCTGGCCGAACTCGCCTCCTGGACGGTCGATGCCAGGCAGCTCGACTATCGCGCCGAAGGCACCTCCAAATGGGGCACCAAGCGCCGGCACGCCGGTGAGCTGCTGGACGACGCGCTCAACAGCCGGGTGCCGCAGATCTTCGACACGATCAGGGAGGGGGACAGCGAGCGCCGGGTTTTGAATGTCGTCGACACCGAGGCGGCAAAGGAAAAGCTCGCCAGGATCAAAACCGCGTTCCAGACATGGGTCTGGTCCGATCCGGATCGGACCGACCGGCTGGCACGGGTCTATAACGACACCTTCAACAATATCGCTCCCCGATCCTTCAACGGGGACCATCTCCAGCTCCCGGGCGCCTCCGGCGCCTTTTGTCTTTACGGCCACCAGAAACGCGGTATCTGGCGGATCATCTCAGCCGGCTCGACTTATTTGGCCCACGCCGTCGGTGCCGGCAAGACCATGACGGTGGCGGCCGCCATCATGGAACAGCGCCGGCTTGGCCTGATCTCGAAAGCCATGCTGGTCGTGCCCGGTCATTGCCTGGCGCAAGCCGCCCGTGAATTCCTGGCGCTCTATCCGACGGCCCGCATCCTTGTCGCCGACGAGACGAATTTTTCCAAAGACAAGCGTCATCGCTTCCTGTCGCGCGCCGCGACGGCGACCTGGGACGCGATCATCATCACCCATTCGGCCTTCAAGTTCATCGCGGTCCCCGCCGCCTTCGAAAAGCAGATGATCGAGGATGAGCTTGCGCTCTACGAAGACCTGCTCACCCGGGTCGAGAGCGACGACCGGGTGTCGCGCAAGCGCCTGGAGCGGCTGAAGGAAGGCCTGAAGGACCGGCTGGAATCCCTCGGCTCGGTCAAGGACGACCTCCTGACCATCTCCGAGATTGGGATCGATCAGATCATCGTCGACGAGGCGCAGGAGTTCCGGAAACTCTCCTTTGCGACCAACATGTCCACCCTGAAGGGCGTCGATCCGAACGGCTCGCAGCGCGCCTGGGATCTCTATGTCAAATCCCGCTTCATCGAGACGAAGAACCCGGGCCGGGCGCTCGTGCTGGCGTCCGGCACGCCGATCACCAACACCCTTGGCGAGATGTTCTCGGTGCAGCGGTTCCTTGGGTTCGATGCCTTGAAAGAGCGTGGCCTGCACGAATTCGACGCCTGGGCCTCGACCTTCGGGGATGTCGCAACCGAACTCGAACTGCAACCGTCCGGCAAATACAAACCCGTCTCGCGCTTCGCCACCTTCGTCAATGTGCCGGAACTGATCGCGATGTTCCGCTCCTTCGCCGATGTCGTGCTCCCGGCCGACCTGAAGCAGTATGTGAAAATTCCAGCGATTTCGAGGGGCAAGCGCCAGATCATCACCGCCAAGCCGACAGAGTATTTCAAGCTCTACCAGCAGGTCCTCGAGGCGCGGATCTTGGCGATCGAGAAGCGCGAGGGTCCGGCGCAGCCCGGCGATGATATTCTGCTCTCCGTCATCACCGATGGGCGCCATGCTGCCATCGATCTCAGGCTGGTCGATTTCGGCGAGGAGAATGAGCCCGACAACAAGCTCAACAAGCTGATCGAGAACAGCTTCCGCATCTGGAAGGAAACTGGCGACAACACCTATCTCACCCGCGAGGGCAAGACTTTCGATTTGCCCGGCGCGGCGCAGATGATCTTCTCTGACCTTGGCACGATCAACGTCGAGAAAACACGCGGCTTTTCCGCCTATCGCTGGATCCGTGACGAGCTGATCCGGCGCGGAGTTCCCGCCTCCGAAATCGCCTTCATGCAGGATTACAAGAAGACGGAGGCCAAGCAGCGGCTCTTTGCCGACGTCAATGCCGGCAAGGTCCGCTTCCTGATCGGCTCGTCAGAGACGATGGGGACCGGCGTTAATGCGCAATTGCGCCTGAAGGCGCTCCACCATCTCGACGTGCCATGGCTCCCCTCCCAGATCGAGCAGCGCGAGGGCCGCATCGAGCGGCAGGGCAACCAGCATGACGAGATCGATATCTTCGCCTATGCGACCGAAGGCTCGATGGACGCGCAGATGTGGCAGAACAACGAGCGCAAGGCCCGCTTCATCGCCGCAGCCCTTTCCGGCGACACCTCCGTGCGCCGGCTCGAAGATTTGGGCGAGGGGCAGGCCAACCAGTTCGCCATGGCGAAGGCCATCGCATCGGGCGATCAGCGCCTGATGCTGAAGGCGGGACTGGAAGCCGACATCGCCCGGCTTGAGCGTCTGCGCGCCGCGCATCGCGACGATCAATTCGCGGTTCGCCGCCAGGTCCGCAATGCCGAGCGCGACATCGAGCACGATACGCGGCGGATCGCCGAGATCGGCAAGGACATCGAACGCAGGATCCCGACCAGTGGCGATGCTTTCGCTATCACCGTTGGCGGACAATCCTTCACCGAGCGCAAGCCCGCCGGCCGTGCTCTCATGAAGGAAATCATGACCCTCGTGCATCTGCGGGAGGAGGGCGAGACAACCATTGCAAGGATCGGCGGTTTCGACCTGGTCTTCTCCGGCCAGCGTTTGGGTCAGGACGATTTCCGCTATGACGTAACGCTTGTGCGCACTGGCGCGGAGACCGGGATCGATCTTGCTCTGACTGTCACGCCGCTCGGCGCGGTCTCGCGCGTAGAGCACGTGCTTTCCGGTTTCGAGGAGGAGCGGGCGCAATACCGCTTCCGTCTCGACGATGCAAAGCGCCGGCTTGCTTCCTATCAGTCTCGTCAGGGCGGGGAATTCGGCTTCGAAGAGGAACTCGCCGAAAAACGCCGGCAGCTTACGGAGATTGAGAGAAACCTCGCCGATGACGTTGCAACGGTGGCGTTACCCACCGAGCAGGCGGCGTGAAGCAATGGTCCCTAACGCAGTCGATCCTCGTCATCGATCAACTCCAGGCAACAAGATGCGGAGGTCCCCCATTTCCAGAGCACCAGGTTCATGTCACCGGGACCGGCCCCCTTGGCAAAGCTGCGAACGAGCAGCCCATTGTAGCCGGCAGTGACCAGATCGCTCGCAAAGCGCTGGGTCCGTGCTTGTCCCCTGGTCTTCATTTGGTCGCGCCAGGCCGGATCGGCCAGGGCGACCTCATTGAGTCCTACGGCTTCAAGGGCCGCTCGGTCGGTTGTATCGAAGACCATCTCGATCTCTGCGCGGTAGCAGACGAGCGTGGTCGGCTGCAGATCGCCAACCTGATTGGCTTCCCGCAAGGCCGTCAGCACCGATGTCGATGTGTAGAGCGCGGGTACGCCTTTAGGGTTGAACCGGCCGCCATAAAGTGCGGCTCCCCGCCCGGACATCGGTTCACGCGCATAGACCGGATTGAGCGCCCGGTAGAGTTTTCCGGAATAGCTGACCATCGCTCTCAAGCGTAAACGCCGGCGTCGACCGCGTCGATGAAGTCAAGAACCTCCTCGGCGCGGCCTTCCCGCACCAGCTGCATGGCCGTCCGCCCCGAAAATCCGGACAGCGGCTCTGAGCGAAACCAGGCATAAGCCATCAGGGCAGAACCGAAACGCGGCTCTACCTTGTTGACGATCTCAACCATCTCACGCAACCGCCGCTGGGTCTTGTCGGATCGCACCCGATCCTTGCGCTGTACCGCATCCTTGCCGAGACCGACGGTTCGCGCGATTTCCTCGCTGGTCGTACGAAAGGCCTTGGCGATCTTGTTCGGCGCAAACAGCCCGTGATCCGAATAGGCTGCGAGATCCATGATGTTGCTCCACGTAAATGCCGCTGATTTAGTCGCAATATAGCGTCATTATGAGCGTCATTCAATAGAAGTCCAGAATCCTTAGGGGCAAAACAGATCCTCTGTTGCCTGCCCCTTGCACTCAATTTCGAAAACCCCGCAGGCGAAGGAAGAGGAGAGAGGGGGAAGAAAGGAAGGCGACCGGTCACAGATCGGTCGAACTGGTGACGCTTGCGCTCAACCGCGCCGCTCGCAATCCCGGCCCGTCGTCCTGCGCAGGGCTGTCAGCCCCGCTCGCCTTTCCAGGCAGGGATGCTCGGCCGCAGTTGCACCGGCCCGCCCGCTCCGCGGTCCCGGGGATGTCTTGAAGAAGAAGACGAGAGAGGGAGCCGGCGCGGTGCCGGTTCCTCAATTCCCAACAAGGAGCTTCCCATGCATATCATCAAGATCGATCCGCGCGCACTGAAGGACAATCCCGACGATGCCCGCAGGTCCAAATCGAGCCCGCAGGGCGATGCGCTGCTCGCCGCGACCATCAAGGCCGTCGGCATCATCCAGCCGCCCGTCGTCTCTCCCGAAGCCGATGGCGGCAACGGCTTCATCATCCAGGCCGGCCATCGCCGCACCAGGGGTGCGATCGCTGCCGAGCTCGAGGAGATTGAGGTCATCGTGACCGATCCTGCCGATGACGGCGGCGCCATGCGCTCCATGGTCGAGAATATCGCCCGCGAACCGCTCAACCCGGTCGATCAGTGGCGCGCTATCGAACGCCTGGTCGCGCTCGGTTGGACTGAGGAAGGCATCGCCGCGGCGCTCTCGCTTTCGGTCCGCCAGATCAAGAAGCTGCGGCTTCTCGCCAATGTGCTTCCCTCCATGCTGGACCAGATGGCCAAGGGCGACATGCCCGACGAGCGGCAGCTCCGGACAATTGCGGCCGCGTCGATTGCCGAGCAGAAGGAGGTCTGGAAGGCCCACAAGCCGAAGAAGAGCGAGACCACCTCGTGGTGGTCGGTCGCCAACGGCCTCTCCAAGACGCGCATGTATGCCCGTGACTCCAGCTTCGACGATGAATTGGCGAAAGCCTACGGTATCGCCTGGGTCGAGGACCTCTTCGCGCCGGCCGACGAGGACAGCCGCTACACGACCGATGTCGAGGCCTTCCTCGGCGCCCAGCAGGAGTGGATGACCAACAATCTGCCCAAGAACGGCATGATCACCGAGCTCAACGGATGGAACGGCCCCGAACTGCCCAAAAAGGCGGAGCGGGTCTACGGCAAGCCGAAGAAGTCGGATTGCACGGCCCTGTATCTCGACCGTGAGGGCAAGGTGCAGTCGGTCGTCTACCGGATGCCCGAGCCGAAAGCGGCCAAAGGCATGGGTGGCGAGGGCGGCGCCGTCGCGCCGGCGCAGCGTCCCGACGTCACCCCGAAGGGTCAGGCCATGATCGGCGATTTCCGACCG
>ERZ1023324.55-NODE-55-length-51274-cov-4.620336_pt1 | contig 51274 bp, 46 predicted proteins | sample MGYA00520886_ERZ1023324 | MGnify/ENA primary metagenome ERZ1023324 (study PRJEB32759, sample SAMN07749864) | skin metagenome | biome: transportation; feature: city; material: polyester macromolecule | host: Homo sapiens | place: Hong Kong:KT line | collected...
AAAAAGCGCAGAAAGATCATCCTGCTCCAGACCCGCAAAAGGGTTTTGGATCACGGCCAACGCCGCACATCGGACCAGTGGCGTGGACACAACGCCGGTTTCATCTGTTTCAGTCAACTCACGGATTAAAACGGTTTTCCGGATGTGCATTACGTTTCTCCTTTGACCAGTCGGTCCGCACCCTGTCTCTGAACCAAGCGGAATGCGAGCGCAGCAGGAACAACTGCAGCAAACAAACACATTCCAAAGATCAGCGCCGCACCCGGGGTGCCAACAGTATCGAAAATTGCGCCAGAAACCGGCGGGGCCGCTGTCATGATGGCGTAGTAGATGGTGAAAAAGATCCCCATCCCAAAAGCCCTGCGTTCAGGGGCAACAGCCTGGCCGGAAAGCGCCATGACGATCCCGGCCGGCGCCATACCGATCAGGCCGAAGAGCAAACTCGCGAGAAGTCCGGCAGAGGGAACGCTCAAGAGCACTAATGCCGCGATGGCGCCCGTCATACAGATGATCAGAACAAGGTCCCTGCGACCGAACCGATCCACGATTTGACCGCATATGGCCCCTGATACGATCATCAACCAGCTCCCAACGCTGATTACGCCCGCGGCTGCGATACTCGACAAGCCATCCACCTCAAGCATCTTTGGCCCGAAGCTGAGATAGACAACATAGCCTGCGTTAAAGACGGCCCATGCGATGCCCGCACAAATGATTAAAGCCCATTCCGTTCGCGATAACTGGAATGCCCCTTTTGATGCAGGGCCGCTGTGTGTTTCAGGTGGGCGGTAAAACATCAGGACAGCGACAGCCGCGAGCGAACAATAAACGGCGGCAGACAAAAACGGCACCCGCCATCCATGAATCTCTATGAGCCAGGCATAACCCGCTTGCCCCATTGCGATACCAAATGGCCAACTCATGACGAGGATGCTCATCGCAGTTGCGATTTCGCGTCCATCGAACCAATCGGCAACCATCTTGGTAAAGTACAAATTTGCGAACAGGAAACCTGCCCCTGCCATAAGCCGGCCAAGGGCAACCAGAGTGGGATCATTCGCCAACCCGCACATGACGCCGCCAAGGGCAAGTGCGGCGAGACCGCCACCCGCCAGCAACCGATCAGAAGCGTAACGGCCAGAGAAACCTGCCGGAAGGGCGAGAAACAGGCCTGGCGCCATAAACAAACCGATCAGCAAGCCAACTTCGGCATAGGCCAATCCGAAACTCATTGCGAAAGCGTCTCCACTCGACGCCATGGTCTGAAATTGCAAGCCGAGCCCGACCCGGGCAAAGAAGAGGAGTGAAAGCATCCGCCAGCGCATCGCTCACCTCCAATCGGACGCAACAATGAACTGCTGCAATTGCTTGACTGTCATGACGCTTCTCCTTGCCACACCATGACGAAAGGTTATCAAGCGGCACATTTTCCAAGTATCATGCGAATGCAGTATTTTATGCAAAGAGATGCAGTATTAGTCTGAAGCAAATGCTAGGGCACTGGCTGTGTTAATCGGGAAATGGCACGAGAAATATGAAAAACTCTATGAAGCCGGCGTACGATATTCTCAGCCCACGTGAGATTGAAATCGCGAGCAGCTATGCGGACGGTGACACTTATCAAAAGATCGCCGACCGGCTTTGTCTCGCACCGTCTACAGTCCGCACGCACCTTGCAACCGTCTACCGCAAGCTTGAAGTTTCCTCAAAACTTGCACTGCTCGCCCGGCTGAACGGGGATCAACCCAGCAACGAAGACCAGACGGACCATGCGGCCGTCATATCGGAATTGGCCCTCAGCCTGGAGGAAGCCTTGCGCCGAGAGCGCACGATGGCTGAGGTTCTAAAAATCATCAGCCGATCACACGGGGATATCGACGCCGTAATGGCCGCGATCCTCGGCTTTGCCCTGGAGTTGTGCGAAGCCGAATTCGGGGTTCTCTTCGAACACCACGGCAACAATCGATTTTCCGCCAGTTTCTATCGTGGCATACCGTCGGCATTTCGCGATTGGTTTGACGAACAAGGCGCATTTGCTCCCGGTGCACAAACTGGATTGGGCCGGATGGAAAACACCCACGAAGTCATAAACATCTTCGACGTTCGGGCCGAGAAAGTATACCACACCGATGATCCGCTCCGGCATGCAACAGCCAAGCTGGGCGGTGCCAGATCCTTTGTCGCCATCCCGATGCTGTCTGGCGACCGGTTGGTCGGAGCCTTCACAATTTACCGGCAACAGGTGCGCCCGTTCAGCCGCGAGGCTACAGAACTTGCCCATACCTTTGCCGATCAAAGCGTGATAGCTCTGGAGAATGCCAGAATGTTCAGCGGCTTGCGCTCAGGCAATTGATCTGAGACCTGGGCTTGCTCCAGCACTTTTATCCAGCTCGGACGCACTGAGCATCATGCCGAGCGGTATCGCCAAACTCCACGAGGGCAATGTGGCGGGTAGTCTATCGCCCTTCTCGCCCCCGTCTTTGAGGTTGGCCTCCTCTGGCATCCGCGTCACCAAATCGACCCGGCCCACAAATGTTTCCGAACACAGGTTCAGCGCTTGGCCAGGACCTTTGAGGCTTAAGAAGGTACGCCGACCAATTACACGGGCTTAACACCCCGGCGACGCTTTCGCAGGCTGGAAGTTTTAATCATCACAAATGCCAAGCCGAAGTACCGCGCGCCGCGTGACAATGCTGCCGCCAACATAAACAAAGGGAACGCCATTCCCGTGGCCCCAGCCAAAAGCATGGCAGTTTGGAATGGTATTGGCACGACGCCGATGACAAATACGGCAAAAAAACCGTAGGCTTTCATCCACTCCTGCGTTGTCGCAAGACCTTCCTGCCAGCCGAAGGTGTCAATCAGGAGCAGGCCAACACTTTCAAAAAACAGCCAGCCGACCACGTAGCCGACAGCCGCGGCTGCAAGACACCCGATCGTTGCCATCGCGGCCAAAGTCCAACCGCGCTTGGGATTGAGCAGCATGAGCGGAGCCAGAACGGCCTCAAGCGGGACAGGAAGCACTGTCGCTTCGGCGAAACTAACAACCGCGACACCAATATTGCCTGACCGGGAATTGGCAAGACGCCATGACCAGCGAAACAACCGGCGGCGTTTACGGCCAGTTCCCGGCATCATTGGCAGCGTCTTTCATGTGGGACAGAGTCTTTATCCGGAAGTGCTGCTCTTGAGGGACACAGGTCGGTCCTAAAAATTGCCTGCATGTCGCGCGCATAGCCTATCTGCCGGAACTTTATCGGATCAGAAATCCACTCCGTCGGGCCCTTAAGAAATCTCATCATCCAAGCAGAACACCATAAACCAATGTTGTTACATTTTTGGCCTTCGGGTCGCGGCGTAGAACCAACGCAGGCTCAACACGTGGGCACGGTCTATGTTATGCTCGTAGGCCAGTGCTGTAGTCCATCAGCCGATTTGATGGACAGTCAGGTAGATGGGAACTTCGATGAGTTTCGCAACGGGAAAATCGCCGCGGTTCGAGAAAATTGACGCGCCGCGCAATCGGTTTTGTAATCCTGTCACACAAAAAACCCGCCGGAGCGATCCGGCGGGCTTTAAAGTCTTGGAACCAGTTGGTCCAGCGATTAACGCTTGGAGAACTGGAAGGACCGGCGAGCTTTCGCGCGGCCGAATTTCTTACGTTCAACAACACGGCTGTCGCGTGTGATGAAGCCGTTCTTCTTCAGGATCGGACGCAGTTCCGGCTCGTAGTGGGTCAGAGCCTTGGACAGGCCGTGGCGCACAGCACCCGCCTGACCGGACAGACCACCACCGGTAACGGTGGCAACGATGTCGAACTGACCGTCACGCTCGGTGATCATCAGCGGCTGTTTCAGGATCATCTGAAGAACCGGACGAGCGAAATACTCGGTGAAGTCCTTCTTGTTGACGATGATCTTGCCTGTGCCCGGCTTGACCCAAACGCGGGCGATCGCGTCTTTACGCTTGCCAGTTGCGTATGCACGGCCCTGTGCGTCCAGCTTCTGGACATGGACCGGAGCTTCAGGGGCTGCGGTGTCGACCGCGCCGCCCAGTTCTTCCAGGGATTGCAGCTCAGCCATTGTTAAGCCCTCTTGCCGTCATTTTTTGCGTTGAGGCTCTTCACGTCGACCAGTTCCGGCGACTGAGCTTCATGCGGATGGTTCGGACCAGCGTAGACCTTCAGGTTGGACAGCTGCTTGTTGGACAGCGGACCGCCCGGCATCATGCGCTGAACAGCTTTTTCCAGAACCCGCTCCGGAAAACGGCCTTCGAGAATGCCGCGTGCTGTACGCTCTTTGATGCCGCCCGGGTGGCCGGTGTGCCAGTAGTACTTCTTGTTGTCGTACTTGCGGCCGGTCAGAACCACTTTGTCGGCGTTGATGACGATGACATTGTCACCGGTGTCGACGTGCGGCGTGTAGGTCGGCAGGTGCTTGCCGCGCAGATGGTTGGCGATGTAGGCAGCCAAACGGCCAACAACCATGCCTTCTGCGTCGATCAAGATCCACTTTTTCTCGACCTCGGCCGGCTTGGCAGAGAAGGTCTTCATGAGTTCGATCCATGAGTTCAGGTTAAAGAAAAGGCCCGCGCGGCTTTCAACAAGCACAGCGAACGGACCTTCAATTCGTTCGGATCGAGCTTATACGCCTGTCCAAATTGGGCGTCAAGAACCTTTATTCGTTCAGCACTTAAAATAACGTAATAAAATCATGTATTTAAAAAAACGGTATTATATTACCGCATCTTTTTTTGCGTCTTTTGATGGCTTATCGTCATCCTGCAGCGTTGGCGAGACCAAAGCGCTGGAATTGGCAGCATTCAATTTTCCGCTATTTTACGCGCCCTTAAGCGGTCGATGGCTACGATCTCCCCCGGATATGACTGGGAAACCCTGATGAACGTCACGCGTTTGTATGAACAACACCGCTATACGCTTCTTGCCGCAGCCACGGGAACGCTGGCCCTGATCGGCATTGTGTGGATTGCACTGGACACCCTTATAGACTGGCAGGTTCAAGAAGCCATCAAGCGCAACGCTGAGGAACGGGCGCTCAATTGGTCCCACAATTTCCTGGAAACCACGCCGTCTGCCATTGAACTGATCCAGACAGGCAAAGGCGATATGGACGATATCAACCGCCTGGAAGACTCCTTTGCCCTGGTGAACATCATCCGCTTTCAGCTCTTTGACGAAGAAGGCCGGCAGACCTTCCTGTCAAACGGGAGCCTGGACCGGGACAGCAACTACGGCGACGCACCCAACGAGAACGCTGTTCTCGCCTTCGAAACGGGACAACCTGTCATCGAGGTTCATCACGATGACAATGACGAGCGGACGGATAGCGATCCCCGGGTTCCCGAGACCTATATTGAGGCGTATGTACCCGCGATCACCTCTTCCGGCGAAAAGGTTGGCACGATCGAGCTTTATGTGGATGCCAGTGCCTTTGAAGAAGCTTTGGAAGAAACCTTTCAGGAAGTCAGCATATACCTCGTCGCCGGAACCGTGCTCGTTCTTCTGTTCCCTATCGGCGCATTCGTGCGCCGGACCCAACAACTTATGCAAAACGACAAGCGTATGCTTGAGTTGACGCGGTATGACCAACTGACCGGTGTTTTCAACCGCAATTCGACCACACAGCATTTAAAGGCACTGTTCATCGATCCCGATAGAGCGGCCGGAACCGGCATTCTTTTTGTTGACGTGGACTATTTCAAACAGGTCAACGACAAGTACGGCCACGCCTGTGGTGATATCCTTTTGAAGCATATCGCGGATGTGCTGAAATCCAGTATCCGCCTCAAAGACGATGTCGTTGGCCGCTATGGCGGGGATGAGTTCGTGATCCTGTGCCGGAACATCACGCAAGAGGACTTCCGGGGGCTCTGGCAGCGCGTGATGGAAGGCGCAAAAACGCCCTGCACCCACGAAGGCAACAGCTACACACCCAGCTTGAGCGTTGGTGCTTATCTCTCGCGCGATGGTGATACGGAAGATCTCGCCCTGCACCGCGCGGACTTGGCGGTCTATGCCGCCAAACGCGGCGGGCGCAATCAGGTCGTTGAATACTCAGAAGATCTGGAAGGGCTTTTCAAGGAAGAAGCTGCTCAAAAAAGCGCCTGAGACTTTCTGGAGTATTTTTGCCGATTACCGTGGCGGGATCGAATAGGTGGCCGTTGCATGGGCAACCATGTCGTCCTGCCCCTCACCGGCAATCGCACAGTCGACCACGGCCAACCGTTTGCCGAGTTTCAAAAGACGGCAGGTTGCCAGCAGATCGCCCGGCTCCGGCTTTCTCAGGAAATTGATGTTGAGATTGGTGGTGACCGCCAACGCCTGCGGCCCGATATGCGCCAGAATGACGACATAGGCCGCAAAGTCAGCCATCGCCATCATGGTCGGACCGGACACCGTGCCACCGGGACGCAAATGCCGCTCGTTGGCTGACAGGCGCAGCACGGCCTCGCCGGGCCCTACACTCTCGATCGCATAGACGCGGCCATCGGCATGGATTTGAGGAAAAACCTCATCCAGCATCCCCATGATTTCATCAGCGTTCATGATCGGCTGCATCGGCTCCCCCAATCCATTCAACTTGCAATCGTTCTATCTCTTTGACTTACGTAAACGTCAAAGCAGTTCTGATGCAAGTGTGTTCGCGGGATAGATCGTTTTATTCAGCAGGTTCGGTTTTTCTGGAAGCCCGTTTTTCCACTTCATAGATACCACGATCCCAAAGCCACGCGGCAAGCGCCTGGAGGCCAATTCCGGTGCGCATCTCAAATTCCTCAAAGTGGAACCTGGACGCCTTGAGCCCCTTGAGAACCAGACCGGATTTGAGCGCCTTGCGCATAGGCACAGGCCCGCAAAAGAAGACGTCCGCATTCGCAACATCGCCGCCAAGGTCGGACACGATGCGGTCCGCAGTCAGCCGGATGCCCTCTGCGGAGTTGACGATGATCAGCTCCAGCGTATCAACCTCTTCAGCCAGCCGCTCCAGTTCGACCGCATAAGGAATGTCGTCCCGCTCCCGGACACAATAATAGAGCTTTACCGGACCGGTCTCGCGGCCCTTTAGACTTTCCGCAAAGGCCAGAAACGGGGTGATACCAACCCCTGCCCCAATCCACACCTGAGGATCCCGACCACGGGGCATCGAAAAATGCCCAAATGGGCCCGACACGATCGCGTCCATGCCAGGCTGAACCATTCTTTGCAGCCGGTCGGTGTAATCGCCAAGATCCTTGATGGAGAACCGCAGAACCCTGTCGTCTGTCGGCGCCCCGCTGAGCGTAAAGGGGTGCTCCTCCCCCAGTCCGCCACCATCGATCGACAGAAACGCAAATTGCCCCGACTTATGCCGCATCCCGCGCCCCTTGGGCACCAAGACCAGCTCCGTCAATCCGCCGACCCGACGAACAAGATCCACTTCATATCTGTGACCGCGCGGTGCCATCGGGCGAACAATAGACATCCATACATAGGAAAGTATTCCTAAAATGCAGAATGCCGAAATATAGAGCCCAAGCGGGTCGAGGTTGGAAAAGGGCTTTGCAATGAAGAAGAAATGAAATGCACCGAGAAAGAAGAACACCCCGATGATGCGGTGGCTCCATTTCCAAAGGTGATAGGGAATGAAGGTGATGACAGAGGCCAGGATCAGGATCATCAAGCCATAAAGGCTGATCTCACCGATATCTTCGGCAATTCCGGAGAACGCCCCGCCGCGCAACCCGCTCATCTCCGCGTCAATGATGTCATGCAGCCCCATGGCGACAAGCGCTATGACACCCAGCCACTTGTGCAGCACGTACATCCGGTCAAGCGGACCAAAAACGATCTCCAAACCCGGGGCCCTCGTGGCGACAAATTGATTGATGCCCATCAGGATGAGAGCGGCGGAGCCAAGATATTGGCTGAACAAGGCAACTGGGTCCCGCTCGGAGGCGATCGGCACAAACCAATAAACCGGTATCAGGACCGCAAGTGCAATGAGGGCAAGGCCGAGGGGGCGCATTGGAGATTTCCGTCTTCTTGGCTTTTGGCTCAGCAAAACGCGAGGGCAGATGCACTCTGCCTTAGAAGAGCTGCATGACGGTGGCAAGACCGGGGGTGGCCAACAAAAGATTATCGGACTGATTTTCTGGTATTTACATAAAACGTTTATCGACACCTGGCAGGCACTTGGTGACCCAACGCTTGGTCAAAACTCATCTGGAGGCATGTACATGACACGATACGGCCTTATCGCAGCTTTGACCGGCGGCATGCTTGCAAGTGCCGCGCATGCCGAAGACTGGACATATCTGGATGACCGGTCGACGCCCCAAAAACTGGTCCGAAGCTATTATTATGCGATCAGCAACCAGCTTTATGTTCAAGCTTACAGCTATTTTCAAAAGGACATGGCGCCCAAGAATTTCAAGTCTTGGTCGGAAGGTTATGCGGATACCAGAAGTGTTGAAGTGACGTTCGGCCCGACTGAGCCTGATCCGGGTGCCGGTCAGATTTATTGGGGTCTCCCAGTCGCTCTCAACACCACCAAGACCGACGGCTCGACTGTCATTTTCTCAGGCTGTTACACGATCCACATGGCAAATCTTGGAATGCAGACAGAACCACCCTTTCATCCAATGGGGATCGTCGAAGCATCGCTCAAGGAAACGGACGTCCCTTTTGAAAAGGCCGCACCTCAAAAGTGCTGAGCTTTGACTTCAAAGGGCGTGGGAGACAACGCGAATACCTTCATCTAGTCATTTCCGCTTATCATTTTGAAATAGATGTATTATTCGGAATAATAAGCGACCAACTCAAGCTTTCGTAAATAGTAATGTAATTCAAAAGCGCGGCAAACCGCCTCGTAAACCAAATTTAATTCAAAATCTATCGAAACTGCTTGCCCAACTCATGACGAGGACTGCGGATCGATAGCATGGTGACAGGATATGTGTTCCGGAAGTTTGTTCTTTCTGCAGCGTTCTTGCTGTCCCTAATCCTGTCCGCCGCCGCGACACCTTTGCAACTCGTTACGCTTCAATATCCGCCTTACGAATATCAGGATGGCGACAAGGTAGACGGCATCGTCGTCCGCTTGCTGCACCACGCTTTTGAGAAGCTGGGACGGGACATAGAAATTACGGTCCTTCCGTGGAAGCGCGCTCAACTCATGGCCAAAAAAGGCCAGGTCGACGGCATATTTACCGTATATGAGACCCCTGAGCGGCTGAAGTATCTCGACTATTCCAAAAAGGTGCTGATCCCGCAAACGGTCTCCCTTTGGGCTCTTCGAGAAACCGAAGTTGCCTACGATGGAACCATGGAAAGCCTAGCAGATGTTTCCATTGGTCTTGTTCTTGGTGTGAGCTACGGCGAAAAAGCAGACCGGGCGCTCAGGAGCGGTGCTTTGAAACACTTGGAGTATGCGCCGGACAGCGCGCAAAACATCAAGAAACTTCTGGCAGGTCGCACATCCGTGGTCATCATGAACCGCTACGGCGCCCTGCACCATTTGCACCTTCAAGACGGCTTTGAACGGGCCAAAGAACTGACGCCCGAAATCTCTTCGGTACCCTCCTATGTGGCCTTCTCGAAACTTAGAAATCATACCGCTCTTAGAGATCAATTCGACCAGGTTTTGGAGACCATGATCGCCTCTGGCGACTATGCGCGGATCATCGACGATTACTTTGCGGAGAAATCAGCAAAAACGGAGTTCTAAAGGATCCGTCACAATGGCGGTTCGCGACACCCGATGCCCGCAGGCTGGGCGTCATAGCCACGGATGGAGGCACACATGAAGCGACTCGCACACATTACTCTGATTGCAATGGGACTGGCGTTCGGTGCAACAGCGGTCAAAGCAGAAACCGTCAGACTTGTGACCCTTGAATACCCGCCCTACCAGTATGAGGCCGGATCGGATGCCGACGGCATCGTCGTGCGCATCCTGCGCGAGGCATTTGCCAAAATGAACGCGGACATCAGCATTGAGGTTTTGCCTTGGAAACGATCTTTGAAGATGGTCGAGACCGGCGATGCCGATGCCATATTCACCGCCTATAAGACCGCCGAACGGGAAACCTTCCTCGACTATTCCAAAACCGTTCTGATGCCGCAAGTCGTCTCGGTCTGGGTCAACAAGGACAAGAGCGTTGCATTTGATGGCAGCATGGACAGCCTAAGTGATGTTTCGATCGGCCTCGTCGACGGGTTGAGCTACGGCGGCACGGTTGATGACGCTATCAAATCAGGTGTTTTAACGTCTCTCGACTACGCCCCGGAAAGCTCCAACAACATCAAAAAACTCATGGGTGGGCGAATTGATGCCGTCATCATGAACAAATACGGCGCCATGCATCACCTGAAAAACCTGGGCGGTCTGGAGAAAGTCGAAGAGCTCGAGCCTGAATTGTCTTCTGTTCCGTCCTACATTGCTTTTTCGAAAGCCAACAATCTGGCCGGTATGCGGGATGAACTTGACACCATCCTGCAAGGCATGATCGACAGCGGCGAGTATCAAAGCATCATCAACGCTTATTTCGCCCAATAACCGAATGCTCCTACCTTGCGCGGCCCCGCCCGTTTGGTGGGGCCCTTTCTTTATGCCGGTTCAAAGAGCTCGATAACGTTTCCGGATGGATCCCGGCACAGGATTTGTTTTCCGCCGGGCCCGGTGACGATGTCATTGAGGAAAGGGAGTTCTTTCTGCCTGAGCTCGGTCACAAGCGTTTCCAGATCAACCACAATAAGGACGCAGCGGTTCCACCCTCCAGGTTTCGGGACAGTTCCATCTGCTATCGGCTTTGACGCAGACGCCATTGGCCCCGCCAGCCAAAGCTCAAGATCAGCGCGCTGGAGAATCGCCATCGCCGGCCCAAATTGCTGTTTCAGGTCAAATCCGAGTTGATCCCGATAGAAGGAGACGGCCTCATCGACATTCTCAACAAGATACCGGAAATGCACCACTGAAGTCCTCCATTCGGAATACAACCAGTAATTATAACCTAGCGCCTCATCATACGGCTGTCATTTATACCGATAATCACCGCAGACACCACTTCGTGCACTTAAAACGATTTATCGCGTCAAGCGCGTATAATTTGACCTCACACGCTTAGCCTACATATCCTTACAATCTTTCCGTGAAATTCGGGTGTCAATGCACCCTTTCAAATTGGAATTTTATGAGGAACAGGAGATGCACAAAAGCAGCGGCGGCCCGCGCGCGGACCAAGTGCGCTGTGACGCACTCCTCACTTACATCTTCATGCTGGTAACTTCTGCGCTGGCCACACTGGGCCCGCCGGATGCCGCGTTCTCCAGAAATCTCAGCCCGAAGTTTCCGGCTGCATACTACGCCGAACAAGGCAACAAATACTTCGACACACTGGACAGCTATGCGTCCCGCGCCTCCAAGCCCAACTATTCCACCCATGTGATCCGGTGGGAGTGGCCTCCCTGGCTGTACCTGACCGGTCACAAGGACCACTGGATGACGATGGACCGGTTGCTTGTGCTCTATCCGACGCGCGTCCTAAACCGGGACTGCCGCAGTTTTAAGGTCCAACCTTTCAGCCGGTGCCGGGTCACTTTCCACTATGAGTGGATCGATTCCTATGTCGATATTTATCAGGAGTTCACCTTCAACGATTACGGGCAAATCACCTTCATTGAAGCATGGACCGATGAAGCCGGTTTTCTCCCGATGAATGCAACAATTGACCGTTGGGCCGAGGGGAAAGCGGTGAACAGGCTGTCGACCCGCGTACCAGGCCTTGGCCGCGCTGATGGGCGGTATCAAGCCATACCGCCACAGCACCTTGCCCGTGTCGACCGCGATCTGCGAAACCTGCAGATCCGTCTCCGGGTCCCGGTGATCGCATGGCTGGTCGAAAGCGTGCGGTTCACTGTTGCCTCAAGCCAAAAGGTCGCTCGGCAATCCGAAACCGTTCCTCACAGGTCGTGAACAAACAGAAATGGTTGCATGCACCTCCGACAACAATTCTGGAATAATACAATTTAACCTCGCGCATTACATATATCTTAAGTTGCGTAATTTAGTGTTCGGTTGTTTTAAAGTTGTTGGGGACCAATCAGGTGCAAAAATCATTTGGGAAACGTGGGCAAACGAACTTCCAGGGAACTGCGCCCAGACAGTCTAATCAGATTGCGACCGAGCGTGAGGGCGGAAAACTTAAGTCCTTTGCGTTCGCCTACATTACAGGTTTCACCTTCAGCATTATTGTTTTCGGATTGCTTTTCGGAACCAATGCACCCAGTTTTTTCTCAGGTCAGTTGTTCCTGAACGTTGTCAGCGTGTTTGCGCTCATATGGATCGCCCCTGTTCTTTTAATCGTGTCACGGGTTCTCGCGGATGTATTCCGTTTACTCCGAATTCCACGCGGGTACTCAGATGTTTCAATTGGTATCATCATTGGCTCGATGATGTTCATTCCGGATTTTTCCGGCTCCGAACCTATTGAATGGAGAAAGGTCGCCTTTTTGCTTGGCGGTGCAGTTGGCGGCTTCACCTATTGGCGCTCACGAGGGTATCCGGGGATGCAGTCCAAGCACGTGAAAACGGTCGATACAGGCTATAAACTGATGAAGAAAAATATTGGCTGAACCGGGTTTGGCCGGGCTCCTCTGGTCCGAGATACAAACCAAAGGAGCCACAATACGGCTTTAACCCCGCCGGCGCCCCCGGCGGCGGCCGGATCCGGCCCCCTCAGCTTCAGCAGCGCGCGCAGCATCGGCTTCCTTGTTGGGCGGAGACACCAGCGGGCCAATCTCTGAAATCACCTGATCGAGAGTCGGACGCACACCCTTCTTGTGCTCGTCAAGCGCATGACGCATTGCCTTCAGATGGGAGGGAGACGTGCCACAACATCCACCGACAATGCGCGCTCCAGCGTCCAGAGCCATGCGAGCGTAATCAGCCATCAGCTCCGGTGTGCCTGTATAGACCACCTCATCCCCCTTGATTTGGGGAATGCCGCAATTGGCCTTGGCAACGACAACCGCGTCCGGATAAGCCTCGGTGATCTCCATGATGGCCGCCAGCAAATCAGAGGCACCGACGCCGCAATTCGACCCGATGGCAACGGGCGTGCAGGCAAACTGGTCCTGCAGATCCCCTAGCCCCTTTGGCGACAGCCCCATCATGGTTTTGCCCGCCGTATCGAAACTAGCGGTGATGACCAGGGGCATATCAATGCCTTGAGCAGCTTCCGCCGCTGCCTTCATTTCCTCAATCGCGGACATGGTCTCGACCCAAAGGACATCGACACCGCCCTCTACAAGTCCTTCGATCTGTTCCCGAAACGCCTCAACGCCCTCTTCATAGGACAATGCGCCGAGCGGCTGGAACAGTTCGCCCGTTGGACCGATGGAACCACCGATGAGAACGTCCCGGCCAGAAGCGGCGATCACGTCCTTGGCGAGTTCGACCGCAGCAATATTGAGTTCCTTCACGCGGTTCTGCGCGCTGTGAAGCTTCAACCGGTGCCGGTTGCAGCCGAAGGTGTTCGTCAGAATGATGTCGGACCCTGCATCGACGAACGACTTATAAAGCGCCTTGATCTTTTGCGGTTCGTCCGTGTTCCAGAGTTCCGGGGCGTCGCCGGACACCAGCCCCATATCGAACAAGTTGGTGCCCGTTGCCCCGTCCGCCAGCAATGCACCTTTTTGAGCGAGGAAATCTTCAAACTTCGACATGTCTTTTTGGTCTTTCCGAGTCGTCTCGAGCCCGCAGGCAAATCTCAGGCCTGCAATAGCAGACCCCGCGCGGATGTCCACGCGGGGTTTTGTTTTTCCAGTTCGTCGGCTGTGCCAGCCTTGCGCCGGGACCTAACCAGTTGTCTGATGGCTCCGGCCCTGAGCTGGGACTGCAGTCACCAGACGCCGCGCATCAACTCCGCGGCTTGGCGTTCTCCGGATCGTAAAGCGGTGCATAGCCGACACCAGCGACTTCAACCGGGTAGCTTTCGGAGAAGTACTCCACCTGAAGCTTGCGGCCGACTTCGCAGTACTCTTGAGGCAGATAGGCAAGTGCAATGTTCTTGCCGATGGTCGGACCGTAAGCCACCGAGGTGGTGTAGGAAATGCGGCCAAGTTCATCGACCAGCGTCTTGCCGGTGTCCGGATCCTGGACCGGCATCGCACCGACCGGGAACCGCTCAACGCCGCTGGCATCGGTGTTTTCCTGCATGACCAGCGTGCAGAGCATCGCAGGTTGCTTGTCGCGCGCACGGTATTCCAGATGCTTTTCCTTGCCGCGGAAATCGGCTTCCTTGACCTTCGGACGAGCCAGATCCGCCTCATAGAGGTTATACTGGGTCAGAAGGTCGGCGTTCTGGAGGCGGAGCGATTTTTCCAGGCGCCGGGAGTTCGCGTATGTTTCAACACCAACGGCCATGATGCCTTCCGCACGCAGCGCGTCCCAGACAGCCAGACCGTCCTCATACTTCATGTGAAGTTCCCAGCCCTGCTCGCCAACGTAGGACAAGCGAAGCGCGGACACTTTCTTGCCGGCGATTTCCAGATTGCGGATCGCTGCAAACGGGAAGTTTTCCGGATCAAGAGCCGCTGGATCGGACACGACTTTCTTTAGGTTTTCACGGGCATTCGGGCCCCAGATACCGATGGTCGTGTACTCTTCACTGACATCGGTCACTGTGACATCAAAGCCTTTGTCTTCCGCAATGCGCTTCACATAGTGATAGTCGCGCGGACCGGCATCGGCGCCATCAACGATCCGGCAGCGATCTTCCATGCGGAAAATGGTGAGGTCAGCTCGGACATTGCCTTCATCATCGAGGAAGTGCGTGTAGATGCCTTTGCCGATGTTATTGTCGCCGCCAATCTTGGCTGCACACAACCATTCCATCAGTGCAACATGGTCCGGGCCTTCCACATCGAACATGTAGAAGTGCGACAGGTTGATGATGCCGCAGTCCTCAGAGAGCGCCAGCTGCTCGGCATTGGAAACGCGCCAGAAGTGACGGTTGTCCCACTCGTTTTCGCGGACCGGAACCTTGTTGCCGTATTTCTCCAAAAGGTGCTCATTGGCCGCGTAGCCGTGCGCCCGCTCCCAGCCACCGAGTTCCATGAAGTAACCGCCAAGCTCCACCTCACGCTCGTAGAACGGGGAACGCTTGATGTTGCGTGATCCGGCATAAGGCTCGCGCGGGTGGATTGCCGGGAAGTAGATCTTCTGCGCCGCCTCGTAGCACCGGTCCTCGATGAACTTTTCCGTCATCTGGTGCGCATAGAACCGGGAATAATCGATGCCCGCATGATCGATCTCAGTGCGGCCATCGGTCATCCAGTCGGCGATCAGCTTGCCGTAGCCCGGACCGTCCTTGACCCAAATGGCAACGCAGTACCAAAGACCGCGCACCTTCTGACTTTCGCCGCAGGATGGACCGCCAGCGGCCGACACCTGTAAGAGCCCGTTGAAGGACCAAGTCTCGTTATAGCCGAGTTCGCTGAGAATTGGTGTCAGTTCCATCGCTTTTTCAAGCGGCTCGATGACCTGCTCCAGCTCCAAGTCGCGCTGCGATGGTGACAAACGTGCCTCTTCCTTGGATTGAAGATCACGCGGGTGGCACATGCGCGGATTTGTGGTCTCGTAGTAGCCCCACTCGATCTGGCCGCCTTCGGTGGTTTTCGGATCCCCGGTGTCGCGCATATAGGCAGAGTTGCCCTGGTCGCGAAGTAGCGGATAACCAATGTCCTTGCCAGTGCCCTCAAACTCGTTGAACGGACCGAAGAATGTCAACGGGTGGTCCACCGGCATGACCGGCAGATCCTCACCCACCATGTTTGCGATCAGGCGGCCCCAGAGACCGGCACAGACAACAACATGATCGGCCATGATCGTGCCGCGGTGGGTTTTCACACCGGTGATCTTGCCGTCCTCGACGATCAGGGACTGCGCTGGTGTGTTGGCGAAGGATTTCAGCTTTCCGCTTTCAACGCCCATGTCGACCAACCGGCCCGACAGTGCCTGGGACCGTGGCACAACAAGACCGGCGTCCGGGTCGTAGAGGCCGCCCTGAACCTGATCTTCCTCGATCAGCGGGAACATTTCCTTGATTTCGGAGGGTGTGACGAGGCGGACATTGGTGCCAAATGCCTTACCAGAGGTTACCTTGCGCTTGATTTCCTCCATCCAGTCATCGTCGCCGGTCCGGGCAATTTCCAGCCCGCCGACGCGCTCGTAGGCGCCCATCTTGTCGAAGAAATCGACGGAATAGAGCGAGGTCCATGTGGACAAGAAGTCGTGGCTGGTGGTGTAGCAGAAATCTGAAGCGTGAGCGGTGGAGCCGACGTCGGTTGGAATGCCAGACTTGTCGATGCCGACAATGTCCGTCCAGCCGCGATCGATTAGGTGATGCGCAACCGAAGCGCCGACGATGCCGCCGAGACCAACGATGACGACCTGTGCCTTGTCAGGAAAAGCTGACATGTTTCATTCCTCTTCAAAAGGCAGGAAGCGCTGTGCATAAACGCGCTCCCCTCCGCTTGTCCCATCCACGAAGGATATTCTTCTGCACTCCGGAGCCATTGCCCCGCCGATTTGGCCGCCAGTATTGCGACACTCGGGAGGGCAAAGTAGCTCAATTGCGTCATGGGAGCATGTTGCGACGACACGCAGCAGAATTTCAGCCCGGCAAACCGCGGCCGTCCGACGCAGGGGCCGGAACCGCCCCAATGACGGAATTAGGGCATGATAGGACGCATCCGCACCAAGATCGCTGGCCAAGCCCCCTAAGACTTGACATAACGATACAAATTTTTCTGTTCAGGGAGCCCCACAATGTCAGACGCCGCCGTCAGCACCGGCCGCCGTGGCCGATCCGCCCGCCGCGAAAGACGCACCGCCACGTCCGGAGGCGTCGGCGCTCCTTATATCAGCCGTGGCATTCCGAATTACGAAGTGCTCAGCGACGAGAGCGCGGCCACCATTGAGGCCAACGCAGATCGCATCCTTGCTGAAATCGGACTGGAGTTCCGTGAAGATCCCGACGTTCTGAACATCTGGAAGATTGCCGGGGCTGAAGTTGACGGCGAGCGCGTTCGCTTTCCGAAGGGCATGCTGCGCGAGATCCTGAAAACGGCTCCGTCACAGTTCACACAGCATGCCCGTAATCCGGCGCGCAATGTTGAAATCGGCGGCAACAACCTTGTCTTCGCGCCGGTATATGGGCCGCCCTTCGTCACCGACCTTGACCAAGGCCGCCGCTACGGCACGATCGACGACTTCCGCAACTTCGTGAAGCTCGCCTATATGTCCCCGTGGATGCACCATTCTGGCGGCACGGTGTGTGAGCCGGTCGACCTGCCTGTCAACAAACGTCACTTTGATATGGTCTATTCCCATATCAAATATTCCGACAAACCCTTCATGGGATCCGTCACCGCTCCTGAGCGGGCAGAAGATTCAGTCCGCATGGCGCAGATCACGTTCGGCGAAGATTTCGTCGACCAGAACTGCGTGATGATCCAGCTGATCAATGCCAACTCGCCTCTGGTGTTCGACGCAACCATGCTGGGCGCGCTAAAGGTCTACGCCCGGAACAATCAGGCCTGTATCGTCTCGCCGTTTATTCTGGCTGGTGCGATGAGCCCGGTGACGGTTGCGGGTACTCTGGCACAGGTTCTGGCCGAAGCTCTGGCAGGCTGTGCCCTTACCCAGCTGATCCGCCCGGGCGCACCGGTCGTCTTCGGTGCGTTCGTCAGCTCCATCTCCATGCAGTCCGGTGCACCGACCTTCGGCAGCCCGGAGGGCTCGCTACTTTTGAACGGCGCAGCAAAGCTTGCCCGCCGCGCAGGTCTTCCGTTCCGCTCCGGCGGCTCGTTCACGGCATCCAAACTGCCGGATGCCCAATCCGCTCAGGAGTCCGCTCAGACGATCACGGCAACCGTCCAGGGCGGCGTGAACTTCTGCCTGCACTCTGCCGGCTGGCTCGAAGGCGGCCTCTGCTCCTCCTATGAGAAGTTCATCCTGGATGCCGATCAGCTCGGCATGATGCACGTCTTGGCCAAAGGCATCGATGTCAACGACGAGTCGCTCGCGATGGACGCCCTGGAAGAAGTTGGCCCGGGCGGCCATTTCCTTGGCGCCGCCCACACACAACGCAACTTCGAGAGCGCCTTCTACCGCTCCAACGTTGCGGACAACAACTCTTATGAGCAGTGGCTCGCGGACGGTGAACTGGACGCGGCAAAACGGGCCAACAAGATCTGGAAAGAGCAGCTCGCGGCCTACACAGGCCCTGCTCTCGATCCGGCCATCGACGAAGCGCTGCTGGACTTCATGGCAGAGCGCAAAGCGTCCTTCCCGGACAGCAACGTTTAAGTCGCCCGGAGTGATACGATGAAAGGCAGCTGTCTTTGTGGTCGTGTCACCTATGAAGTAACGGGGCCATTGCGCCCCGTTATTGCTTGTCATTGCATCCAGTGCCGCAAGACATCCGGTCATTTTGTCGCCGCCACACAGGCGGCGAAGAAAGACCTCCACATTCAGGGCGAAGACAATCTGACCTGGTTTCAATCATCCGACAGCGCTCGCCGTGGTTTTTGTGCAGCCTGCGGAAGCCAGCTCTTCTGGGAGCCGGACGGCCAAGGTGTTGTGTCGATTATGGCCGGCACACTGGACGGCCCCACCGGCCTTCAGATCAGTCATCACATTCACACCGATACCAAAGGTGATTACTACCTGTTACCGGACCATGCTTCTGAGTAAGCGCCTTCAGCGCCGTCTTACCGGCAATAGAAACGCGAAAATGCATTGATCAGATTACCGGTTTGCTTGTTTGCCACGTTGGTCTAACCTGCCGCCCACTCCTGCCAGCAGGTTCTGCAAAATGCACCCGGTAACGTGATAGGTGACCATGTCCTCTGAAACCGCGCACGTCCAAAAACTCGCCGACGATCTGACCCGCTGGCTGACGGAAGACGCATTGCCCGCCTGGCACGCAGGCGGGGTAATTTCAGACACGGGCGAGTGTTACGACTCCATCGACCTTGCAACCCAGCAAGGTGTGCCGGGAGACCGCAGGGCGCGTGTTATTCCACGGCAAATCTACTCTTTCCTTGAAGGGGCCCGGCTTGGCTGGAAAGGCCCGTCGGAGAGCATTGCCACCCGGCTCTGGGCCTGGTTTTCGGACACCTACCGGATGCCGGACGGCACCTTTGCAGCCACCGCGGCCATGGACAACACCCTGACCGATGCGCGCTTCGATCTCTATAATCAGGCGTTCGTGCTTTTTGCCTTGGCCCACATGGCCGCCAAGATCCCGGCCTGCGCGAGCAGCGCCGAAGCAGATGCAAAGTCACTCGTTGAAGTATTGGTCAAGAGCTACAAGCACCCGGTCATTGGGTTCCGGGAAGACAATCCGGACCGCATCCCGTTGCGTGCCAATCCTCACATGCACCTGTTTGAAGCTGCAATGGCTTGGGAAAGCGTCTCCAACGACCCGATGTGGTCGGGTATGGCTGATGAGTTGGCCGAGCTGGCTCTTACCAAACTGATCGACCCGGTGAACGGTGGATTGCGCGAATTTTTCGATCTTCACTGGGGCCCATTGCCCGGCGACGAAGGACGGATATTGGAGCCTGGACATCATTTTGAATGGGCCTGGCTGCTGGTCCGGTGGGGCACAAGCCGGGCCGACGCGGATGCACTTGTCGCTGCCCGGCGGCTCTACGACATCGGCTGGACCTACGGCATTGACGAAAGCCGCGGCGCAACATTCATGTCGATCAATGACGATTTTAGCGCGCGCGACCCAGTCGCACGGCTCTGGGGTCAGACGGAATGGATCAAGGCCGCCATTGCCTTGGCCGGGATATCGGTCGGCGCTGAACGTGAGGCCTATACGGCCGACATTTCGCTCTCCGTTGCAGCGCTTACGGCTTATTTTGAGGACGTGCCCGCCGGGCTTTACCGGGACAAGTGGCATGTTGACGGCTCGTTTGAAGACGAGGCGGCACCTGCCAGTTCGCTCTATCACATCGTTTGCGCCATTTCAGAACTGAACGCCTTCGCCAAGTCGCTGTAACTGCGACTTGAACATGAATGGCGAATGCAGAGCACGATAAGACGTTTTCCGCATTTTACAGAAGCGACGGGCGCTCTATAGCTGAGCACCGGATAGGAATAGAAACCGATCTCAGGTTCAAAGGGAGGCGGAATGCCAAAAGCTCAAATCATTGACGGAAAAGCTATTGCAGAATCCGTGCGTGGTGAGATTACCGAACGCGCAGCAAAGCTTCTGAGCGAAACCGGCAAACGCCCCGGCCTTGCGGTTGTTCTTGTCGGAGAAGATCCGGCAAGCCAGGTCTATGTCCGCAACAAGGACCGCGCTGCCGAAGCGTGTGGCTTTCATTCCGTAAAGCACACCATGCCTGCTGACTCTAGTGAAGATGCAGTGCTAGGCATGGTCGATCAGCTAAACAACGATCCGGACATTCACGGCATCCTCGTGCAGCTTCCCCTGCCCGGGCATATTGATGAAAGCAAGGTTCTCCGCCTGATCAAGCCGGAAAAGGATGTCGACGGCTTTCACCCGATCAATGTTGGTCTTTTAACCGCTGGCGAACGCGACAGCGCGCTTGTCCCTTGTACGCCTGCCGGCAGCCTTGTGCTGTTGAAGCGCACGCTCGGCGACACCTTGTCCGGCAAGAACGCCGTTGTGGTCGGCCGGTCGAACATCGTCGGAAAGCCGATGGCTTCGCTGCTATTGCAGGAAAGCTGCACCGTCACCGTTGCCCATAGCCGCACCAAAGATCTGCCCGACGTTGTCCGCGCAGCCGACATTGTCGTTGCAGCCGTCGGACGTCCGGAGATGATCAAGGGCGACTGGATCAAACGGGGGGCCACAGTGATTGATGTTGGCATCAACCGGATCCCGGCACCGGAAAAGGGTGAAGGCAAAAGCCGCCTTGTCGGCGATGTCGCCTTTGACGAAGCCGCAGAACACGCCGGCGCCATCACGCCGGTGCCTGGCGGTGTCGGACCGATGACGATTGCCATGCTGATGGTCAACACGCTGACCGCCGCCCGGCGGCTCATGGGCCTACCGGAAGACGAGCCGCTTTTTTAGCTGTTCCGCAAGGTCAAACCGCCGCCTTGCATTCGGCCTGCCGCCATGGTCTATCAATGTTGACAGCCTCTTAACCATGGCCAACTAAGCTGCGCCATGTAGGGACTGCAATTGCAGATAAGTTGATGGCATGACAAAGAACGCTAAGTGCTTGGTCATGCCGACTTTAAACCTGAACAGGCGGCAGTGAGTGAAGGGTCTACCGTCTCAAGCGTCCGGACATGTCCGGCGCCTGCGCTCAAGCGCAAGAGATGCGCGCGTAAACACGAAGAACGCGGCACCCTTTCTGCTGTCCACCTCTTCACTGCTGGCCCTCAGCGTTGCAGCGCCGCTCCTATTGGCCCCACAGCCCGCACACTCATTTGAAATCTTCGGCTGGAAGTTCTTTGAGAACGGCAAGGAAGAAGAGGCCGCCGTCCCGGACCCCATCGCCTATGAGGCAGAGGTCGCTGTGTCTGAGCGCAGTGATGCTGATCTGACCAAGGAAATGACCGCGACGTCGCTTCTGGTTCAGCAAGTGAAGAAACCGCCCTCGGGTGAAGCCGGGTTGATCGCCCGGTCCTTGTCGGACCGGGAACGTTTGATCGCCCGCCTTTATGCCGATGGGCGCTACGGCGGCACAGTCAGCATTTCCCTTAATGGACTGCCGCTTGAAAGCGCGCTTGAACGTGCCGGCTTGCCGGACGGGCGGCCTGTTCAGGTTAAGATCCTGGTGGATCCGGGCCCGGCTTTCACATTCGGCACTGTCACAGTACAAAGCCCCGGCGGCGAACTCTCGACCGATCCTGCCTTCTGGGGTCTTGCTCCCGGAGAGCCCGCAGGATCCGGCAAGATCCTGAGCGCGGAGCGACGCATTGTCACGATGTTGCGTGGACGCGGCTATCCGGAGGCGAAAATCGCAGAGCGCCGGATTACGGCAGACCACAGCTCCGATCGATTGGACGTCGCCTTGATCGCAGATGCCGGTCCGCAGGCAAGGTTCGGCAAGGTATCGGTCTCAGGCACCGAAGTCACAAAGCCGGAGTTTGTGGTCCAGCAGGCAATGATCCCGGAAGGTGGCATTTATTCGCCCGAAGACATCTCACGCGCTCGGAAACGCTTGAACGACCTCGGCATCTTTTCATCCATACGGTTTGTAGAAGGCGACATTGCAAGACCGGACGGAACGTTGCCGATCACCATCCAGGTTACCGAGCGCAAACGCCATGTCATCGGTGCGGGCGCGTCCTGGTCCAGCACCGAAGGCTTCAGTGCGGAGGCCTACTGGCGCCGCCGCAACCTGTTTGGCGGTGGGGAAACCTTGTCGGTCGAAGGCTCGATTGGCCGGATCGGCTCCGAGAGCATTGCCAACCAAGAATACTCCGCCCGCATTGCATTTGAAAAACCCGGTGTTTTCGGCCCTCTCACCAGCTTCACGACAAGCCTTGAAGCCAAGCAAGAAAACCCGGATGCCTACATCAGCCGGACGCTGACCTATGACGCATTCCTGAGCCGGGAGTTCAGCGAACAGGTCAAGGGCCGGGCCGGCTTTGAAATCCAGTATGCCGACGAAGAAGACGCATTTGGCGACAACCAATATCTTCTGGTCGGGCTTCCGGCGGATCTGACCTTCGATAACCGGGACGACAAGCTCAATCCGTCAAAGGGTGTCTTTGCGGCGCTCTTTGGCGAGCCGGCCTATGATGCCAAGAACGGCAACGGAATGGGTTTCCTCCAAGGAACCGTTTCAAGCTACTACGCTCTTGATGAAGCAAAACGCTTTATTCTTGCCGGAAAGCTGTCCGCCGGATCAATCATCGCGCCGTCTGTGTCGGCCGTGCCAGCGAACCGCCGTCTCATTGCAGGCGGCGGCGGGTCTATCCGCGGCTACGCCTACCGGAACGTTGGCCCGCGGCTAAATGGTGAAGTTGTCGGTGGGCGCTCGCTCATCGAAATGTCCGGCGAAGTCCGCGTCAGGATCACCGAGACAATCGGCGTCGTCGGTTTTGTCGATGCGGGCAATGCTTATGAAGATACCATTCCTGATTTTTCTGATGGCCTTAAGATAGGCGTGGGCGCCGGACTGCGTTACTTTACGCCCATAGGTCCCCTGCGAGTCGATGCGGCCGTCCCGCTCGACCCGGAAAAGGACGACCCGAGTTTTGCCCTTTATGTTGGACTAAGCCAGGCCTTCTAACGCCGATGCGTTTTGTAAATCTAGCCCTGAGGATCATTGGACTGCTGGTCGCACTGGCGGTCGCAATCCCAGTTGTCGCAATCGCAATCCTGCAATTTCCTGCAGGACGGATCCTTGTGTCCAACATGGTGAGTGATCTTGCATCCTCCCCCTCCCAAATAGTCTCTGTCGAAGACCTTTATCTTGGGTTTGACCTCGATCTTTCGGCCAAACGTATTGCGCTCGGCGATGACTTGGGCACCTGGCTCGAAGCGGATGATTTAAACGTTTCATGGTCTCCGCTTCAGCTCATCTCCGGCACACTGCAAGTCAATGACATCTCCGCCTCCCGGTTCGACCTGAACCGGCTTCCCGCGGCTTCGAAGGAGACGCAGCCCGCCGAAATTGCCGATGAAACGGAAACATCTTTCGCGCTCCCTCTTGATGTTGCACTCGGATCACTCAGCATTTCGGAGATAAATCTCGGCGAGCCACTTCTCGGGACACCGATCGCGCTGGCATTGACCGGCTCAGGCAGTGCCGCGATGGATCCGGCGATCTTTTCGGCCAATCTGGACGTCCGGCGGATCGACGGTGTAGACGCGCACCTCACCGCAAAAGCAGAGTTCGCCCCCTCGGAAGAAACCCTGGCCTTTGACATCAAGGTGTCCGAACCGCGCGGTGGTTTGGCAGCCCGGTTGCTTGATGTTCCAGACCTTCCAGCCCTCGGCCTTGAACTGACCGGCAGCGGCCCGCTCAATGAATGGGCCGCGGATCTCAGCATCGCTCTTGATGGACGCCAGACGGTCTCCGGCACGGCCAAGCTTGCCGAAACTGCGGCGGCCCGCCACTTGACCTTTGACCTTGATGGCGACCTCGCCCCATTGGCGCCGCCCGAAGCGCATGCCTTTTTGCTTGGAACCACCAACGCCACTGGCAAGGCAGATTTCACATTGGATTTCGCGCCGCAATCCGGCGCAATCAACTTGAAAACACAAACCGTTTCCCTGTCAGCCCAAGGTGCGCTTGAAAACAATCGTTTGTCGGCCGATGCAGACTTGGCGGTCAGCGCGGGCGGAGATTCTCTGATTGCACTCGATCTTGGTGACCGACGGATTGCCTTCGGCCCCCTGACGGTCAAACTCTCCGCAAATGGCGACATGTCGTCGGTCGCCTGGTCAACAGACATTGGTCTGGCCTCTTTCGAAACCACCGAAATTCGCAGCGGTCAAATCCAACTGGCGGCAAAGGGAAGCGGCGCAAATCTCACCCCGGACGTGCTGACGACCCCCTTTGATCTCTCCCTGACGGCCGATGGCTTGCAGGGCCTGATGACTGAAATCCAGTTTGTCACGGGTGCTTTGGCACTCAACTCCAATGGATCGGTCAATGGCGCATCGCAAACACTCAATTTGAACGCCCTCGCCCTCACCTCCAATTTCGCGAGCCTTAATCTGTCCGAGACTGAGCTGGGCGCGGAAAAGGCTGCAGGAACTGGCCGTCTGACCCTGTCCGATCTAAGCCGCTTTTCACAACTCGCTGGACAAGATCTAGGGGGTGCTGTGACGGCAAGCGCGGACTTCGACCTTGACCCGTCAGCGCTGGAAGGAACAGCAAATCTTCAGGCCGTCGCGCAGGATCTGAAGACAGGCACGGCGCAAGCCGATGCGCTGCTTACTGGTCGAACGGACATGAAAGGCACCGTCAAACTTGTTGGCGCAGACGATGTCTCGGTTGAAGATCTAACAGTGACAAACACCAACTTGACCCTGGCCGGATCTGCGGATTATGTGTCGGGTACCCTCGCTTCCGACATCACCGTATCCCTCCCCGATCTCGCTTTGGCGGATCCGCAGTTGGGCGGCGCGCTGGACCTCAGTGCTGAAACATCCGGCCCGCTGGACCGGCTGGACATCACCGCGGATGTGAAATCCAAACAGATCCTCCTGGCCGGCACTCCCCTCGACAATCTGGAACTCGACATCGAGGCGACCGCCGATCCGTCGGCACCGTCCGCGAGCATAAATGGGTCCGCAGACCTGAACGGGCAGACCGTCTCGGTTGATGTGGATCTCAAAAGCGCTGATGGCGCGGCAGAACTCAATCCGTTGGCCGTGAGAGTGGCGGAAAACACAATTTCCGGCGATCTTACTGTCGCCGACTTGGAAAACCCTGTCGAGACGCTCAGTGGTTCCTTGAAGATCGACGCGCCGAATCTAGCAGCAATCTCACCCTTGGCCCTGACAGAGCTTGGCGGCCGCCTTGAAGGAACGCTTACCGCCGATCCTGATGCTGGAAAACTTCTGCTGGATCTCTCCGGTTCTAAAATCGACGTTCCTTCAGTCAACATCGGCAGTCTTCAGCTGAAAGCCGATATCGCGCGTCCCTATGATCCCAAAACGGTGTCGGCCGATCTTGTCGTGAACGATCTGATCACGGCGGCAACCCCGGTGCGCAGTGTGGCCCTGACGGCAAAGCCGCAAGGCGATGGCACGGCTCTGACCGCCGATGTAAAGCTTGAAGATGGTGCGCAAGATGGCCTCACCCTTGCAGCTGTCCTGTCCCAGCCCACTGCCACGAGTTATGCGCTCGCACTCAATCAGCTCGCGTTGAATTATCAGGGTATCGCCAGCCAACTGAAGCAGCCTGCCACGATCACCTATGGCGATGGGACAGCCGACATCACTCCGCTGGAACTTGCGCTCGGTCAAGGGTCGTTATCAATCTCAGGATCTGCCGGCGAGGCTCTGGGTCTGCAAGCCGATTTGAACGCAGTGCCCCTTTCACTGGCGAACGCTTTTGTGTCGTCACTCGGCATCGGCGGCACTTTGACGGGAACGGTAAATGCAAAAGGCAGCACATCAGCCCCGGAAGTTGACTGGGCGCTCTCCGGCAGCGGCCTAACCGCATCTCCCTTGCGGGACAACGGGCTCTCAGCCCTGGCGCTAAACTCAAACGGCACTCTGATAAACAATCAGATATCCCAAACCACGAAGGTGTCCGACGCAAACGGACTGTCTATCAGCGCCAACGGCACCGTCGGACTGACTGCACCGCAGCCGCTCTCCATCACCGTGGATGGCACCATTCCGACTGCGGCCTTGAGACGGCCACTGCTGGAGGCGGGCATCCGCGCCGAAGGCGGAATAAGCTTGAACGGATCCATTGGCGGCAGTGCACAATCTCCAGCCTATGATCTCACCGCGGCGCCATCCGGCCTCAAGGTAACCAGTCTTTCAACTGGTCTGACTGTGCAAAACATTCGCGGTTCGGCGAACGTCACCCAAGATCAAGCCTCGCTGAATGGTATTGCCGGTGATCTTGCAACAGGTGGGTCTTTGTCGGCATCTGGTACCGTCGGAATGAAAGACGGGTCGCCGGCCAATCTCAACCTTTCCCTCGATAAGGCGCGCTACATCGACCCGGGGCTGGTCAATGCTGAGGTCGACGCCAGCATTTCTGTCACCGGTCCCCTCGCCTCGACCTCCGCATCGCCGCTGATCGGCGGCACGGTGACCATCAACAAGGCGGACGTCTCCATTCCAGAGTCGCTGCCCGGGGCAATCCCCCCAGTTGATGTCCGCCACCTCAATGCGTCTGCTGCCGTCCGGCGCCAGGCTGAAGAGCTCGGCGGCGGCGACAGCGGGCGGCAAACCGAACAACGCAGCAACCCTCCACGCCTTGATGTTCTTGTATCGGCCCCTGGCCGTATCTTCATTCGCGGACGCGGCCTTGATGCGGAACTTCAGGGCAACTTGAAGATTGTCGGAACAACGGCCGATCCCCAAGCCATCGGCGCGTTCACCTTGCGCCGCGGCGTGCTGGACATCCTGACCCGCCGTTTGACGTTCTCCACGGGCCGCGCCACATTTGAAGGCAGCCTCACACCATTTCTGGAGTTTGTTGCGACCACGACCGTCAGTGACACCACCATTACGATCACGGTCACAGGCGAAGCGGATGATCCGCAGATCGCTTTCACATCTTCTCCGGAACTGCCACAGGATGAAGTCCTGGCACTTCTCTTGTTCGGCAAATCTGTCGGCAACCTGTCTGCCACTCAGATCGCCCAGCTTGGAGCGGCCGTTGCAACCCTGACCGGCGGCAGTGACAGCGGACCGCTTGCCCAGATACGTAAGTCTCTCGGCCTTGACGCAATCGACATCGACACATCCGGCGAAGATGGACCATCGGTGTCGGTTGGCCGCTATATCAACGACAACATCTACTTGGGTGTCGAGCAAGGTGCGTCCAGCGGCTCCAGCCGTGTGAAAGTCGACATTGACCTCGACCGCGGCCTGAAGGTTCGCGGCGAAGTCGGCGCAGATGGGTCGTCGAAAGCCGGCATATTCTTTGAGCGGGAGTATTGATGGTCGTATTTATTGCGAGCAGAAACTGCCAGACATGGCTAAACGATCACCGGCATTTTTAGCGAACCCGGCGCGGATTTCCGCCACCCAAATTTCTTTTTCCGACAAATCGCCGGCTTGCTGTTGCGGTGCACCGCCACAACGTGCGAGGGTCCGGCCCATGACCAATCTAAAGAAAATTGAAGTTCCGCAGGAAGACGATCAGACCGTTTATCCGGCTATCGGCACACCTGTGGACACCGGAGCCAACTACATGTCGAACAGCAGCAGCGACTACACCCTGGGAGAACGGATTTGTAAGGCACGGGATATTGCCGGACTGTCCACCGCCCAGCTCGCACGCCGCCTCGGCATCAAAACCTCCACCTTACAAAGCTGGGAAAGCGACCGTTCCGAGCCGCGGTCCAACAAGCTCATCTTGCTGGCAGGCCTTTTGAACGTCAGCCCGACCTGGCTTCTTGTCGGGCGCGGGTCGCCGCCTGTTGCAGAAGACACCACCGCAGATCTCGACAGCATGCGCGTTGCCCTTGATCGCATCCAGAAGCAGGCCCAGTCCCTTGCCGATGAGATCGCGACCCTGCAAAGCCGACTTGGCGGCAGCTGATCCGGCGCAATCCCCTATCCGTTCAACGCTTCTTCGTTCACCGCTCAGACACGGCCACGCCGCGTTTGGGCGCTGAACTGTTGCAACAGTGTTTTGCCTTGCCAGACCCTTGGTGATCCGCCTATCACTTGAACAACTCAGACCGGCACTCGCCCGGTTCCTGCCCCTTTGTCACGGAGTTCTCTATGTCTCTCAATCCGGCGCTCTTGAAACAGCAAGTCTACATCGACGGGTCCTGGATGGATGCCGACAGCGGCCAAACAATGGAAGTGACCAACCCGGCGACCGGAGATGTGATCGGCACCATTCCGGTCTGCGGCCGGGAAGAGACAAAACGCGCCATCGATGCGGCCCACAAGGCCATGCCGGCTTGGAAGGCCTTGACCGCAGAAGCCCGCGCCACGCTCATGCACAAGCTCTGCGATGAGATCATGGCGGTGATCGATGACTTGGCCGTATTGCTCACCACTGAAATGGGCAAACCGCTCGCCGAGGCCAAAGGCGAAATCGCTCTTGGTGTGAAGTACATCCGGTTCTTTGCCGAAGAAGGCAAACGGGTCTATGGCGACACAATTCCGTCTCCGTGGCCGGACCGTCGCATCCTGGTGACCAAGGAGCCTGTCGGCGTTGTCGGCGCGATCACGCCATGGAATTTCCCGAACTCCATGATTGCCCGCAAGCTCGGTGCGGCCCTAGCAGCAGGCTGCACCATGGTGATGAAACCGGCTGAATTCACACCCTATTCTGCTCTGATTTACGGCATTCTTGCAGAAAAAGCCGGCATTCCGGCTGGTGTGGTCAACATCGTCACCGGCGACGCTCCGGCAATTGGCGAAGAAATGTGTGAAAACCCGCTCTTGAGGAAGATCACCTTCACCGGATCGACCCGCGTTGGCAAACTGCTGGCCGGGAACGCGGGCAAGAACATGAAGAAGATCTCCATGGAGCTTGGCGGCAACGCGCCGTTCATCGTGTTCGACGATGCGGATCTGGACAAGGCCGTTGAGGGAGCAATCGCCTCGAAGTTCCGCAATTCCGGCCAAACATGTGTCTGCGCCAACCGGATCTACGTGCAAGCAGGTGTCTACGATGCCTTTGCGGCCAAACTGAAGGACGCGATTGCCGCACAACTCAAACCCGGCAACGGTCTGGAAGATGGCAGCACACAGGGACCGCTGATCAATGAAGCAGCTCTTGAAAAGGTGGCCGACCATGTGGCCGACGCTCTTGCAAAAGGCGGTGAGCTGATCTCCGGCGGCAAGCGCAGCGACGGTCCGGGCACTTTCTACGAGCCGACACTGATTGTCGGAGCAACCGCGAACATGAAAGTCGCCAACGAAGAGACGTTCGGCCCCTTGGCAGCGCTCTTCAAATTCGAGAGCGAAGAAGACGCGATCGATCGGGCAAACGACACCGAATACGGCCTGGCCTGCTACTTCTACACCCAGGATCTCGGCCGGACCTTCCGCGTCATGGAAGCTCTGCAGTATGGCCTTGTCGGGATTAATGAAGGCGTTATCACAACAGAAGTTGCCCCCTTCGGCGGCGTCAAGGACAGCGGCATCGGCAACGAAGGCTCCAAATACGGCCTCGATGACTATCTGAACATCAAATACAGCTGTCTCGGCGGTCTGGGTCTTTAAAAACAGCTCCATCCTCCAGTTCGCCGGACTTAGTCGGCGGGCTGCAGCAGCCAAGCAACTACTCAGCCTGTGAACCTTGAACGGCCACGCCAGCACTTAACGCTACGATTACCATAAGCAGAGAAAGCCCGGCGAACGTTACGGGCAAACCGATCCCGTCCGCAACGAACCCGATCACCGCAGGCCCCAATAGTATTCCGCCATACCCGGCTGTTGCGACCGCTGCAATCGCGGCGCCTTGCGGCATGACCTTTTGCCGCCCTGTTAAACTGAAGAGCACCGGCACAATATTGCAGACCCCGGCCCCGATTGCCGCAAATCCGATCAGCGACACAGCGAGGTTGCCCGCCGTTGCAACGAGCAGAATACCGGCAATGGTGATCACCCCGCCCCAGAGCAGGATGTTTTTCGGGCCGAACCTGGCAACCACCCGGTCGCCCAGCAAACGACCGATCGTCATCGCGATTGAAAAACACATGAAGCCAATACCGCCCTGCGCAATGTCCACCAGCCCCTGATCTGTGATCAGCGCAGCGCTCCAGTCCAGAACAGCTCCTTCGGTCAAAAACGTGATGGCGATGAGGAGTGCCAGAAGCAGGACAACGCCTTTCGGGAAAGCCCCGCCCGTTGAAGAACCGCCCGTGCGATTGGGGAGCAGCCGGGGGGCCGCTACAATCAGCAGCAGGAGGCTTGAAAGCGCAATCAAGCCCGCAGATGCGAACGGCGACAGGCCGAGCGTCAAGAAAAGCGTGACGCCCCCTGCCCCGGCAAATCCGCCGATGCTGAACTGGGCATGGAACCCCGACATGAGCGGTTTGTCCGATCCGCTTTCAACATCGACCGCATGAGAATTCATGCCGACTTCCATGACACCGAGGAAGCTCCCGAACAGGAACACCGCGATGGCCATGAGCGGGATCGTATCTGCATACCCAAGAGCCGGAAATCCAGCAATCAAACCGATCCCTGACCCGACAATCACACGCCGGCTTCCGAATGCGGCGCACAACGGTCCGGCAAGCGGCATGAAAATAACCGAGCCGATACCGAGGCACAAAAGTAGAAGGCCAAGCCCGGCATCATCAACGCCAAGCCTTTGTTGTGCGAACGGGATCAGCGGTGACCAGGCGCCCATGGTCAGTCCGCCAATGAAAAACACCAGCCGTGTTGCAAGCCGCGTTTCGAACCGGTTGAGGCTCAAGGCAGCATCATGACCCGTCACCGGTCGCAGTCCTTTTATGTTTTGCTGGGCCCGGCTTGCGATCCAAAATCCTAGGTCGCCGGGGTCAGAATTTCGTTTTCAACAGAGCGGAAAACGTCGACATGGTCAATGTTCATTTGCTGGATGCCGCACTTGACCGCCAGTTCGAACACGTCGCGATCATCACCGTCATAAAAGAGCTGCGTGATGAGCCCTGCATCCCTTGCTGAAGCGGCAAGATCAGGGTCCAGATTGTGCGCTTGAAACTCCAAAATTGCCGCGCCTTGCGCGACCGCCCTTTCCACCGAGCCGACATGATCAAACAAGACCATGAGCCGGAGATCAGGAACACGGGCCCGTGCCTCGGCGCGAATGGCTTGATCAAAGGAGAACGTCCAGGCTGTTTCCAGGAGACCATTGGCCTGGAGCATGTCTCTGACGTCCGCCGGGTCTCCTTCTTTGATCTCAGCATAGACCGCAATCCGCTCCCGGCACGCTTCCAGGAATGCATCAAACCGCGGCACCCGTTCGCCGGAAAACTCTTCTGAAAACCATGAGCCTGCATCCAAACGGTCGATCTCAGATGAGAGTTGGTCGGCAAACCGGCCCGAGCCGTTCGTGGTTCTGTCCAGCGTGTCATCGTGAAAGACGTAGAGGACACCGTCGCGGGACGGACGGACATCGAGCTCGACCACTTCCGCGCCTGCTTCGATCGCTTTTTCCAGAGACGCCAGAGTGTTTTCCGGGGCTTTAAGGCTGAGGCCACGATGGCAAACAATAGCTGCACGGTTCACGGATCTGCTCCAGAAAGTTCAGGGTCAAAGCACCAGCGATGTTGAAGGGAAACGAATCTCGTGCGACCGAGACACGAAAGGAATGCCTGAAGACTTTGATGCCTTCATGACACATATCACGTTCATCAAACTACAGATTGTTTCAAGGTCAAAAGCGGCCGCTTTGGTCACTATCAACTGTTGCCGAGCGCAGTTGTAGATCTCGCAGAAACTTCCGGTCTTCTCGATAACTCGCCGAGTCGTTTTCCCGAACCATCCGGCGGAATTATGACAAATTGTTCACCCCCAATAAACAGTCAGTCAAATTGCAGCTTTTGAAATACAGCTTATGTGATGGATCAGCGTTCCCCATGGAACGTCTTCAACAGTCTTATTGATGAGGTTCCAAAATGATCCGTCTTGCTACATCTGCCTTCGCCCTGTCCGTCCTCGCTGGCGCTGCTGTGGCCGAACCGGTTGCGTTCGACTTTGATAAATCCCACTCCAACCTGTCCTTCACGTACGATCACCTCGGCTACTCCACCACCGATGGCCGTTTTGGCGACTGGGATGGCACTCTTTTGATCGACAAGGAAACCCCGGCCAATTCCTCGATCGAGTTCACCATTCAGATCAGCAGCCTCGATACATTCTGGGCAGATCGCGACAAGCACCTCCTGAGCGCCGACTTCTTTGACGCTGAAAAGTTCCCGGAAGCGACCTTCAAGAGCACAAGTGTTGAACAAACCGGTGAGAAGCAGCTCGAAGTGACGGGCGATCTCACCATCAAAGGCATCACGAAGCCGGCGACCCTGACCGTTGATGTCAAGGCAATGGGTGAGCATCCAATGGCGAAGAAGGAATCGGTTGGTTTTGCCGTAAACACCGTGATCAAACGCTCTGACTTCGGCATGGACATGTTCGTGCCCTATGTTGGGGATGAGGTCACGATCACGTTCCACACCGAAACGCTGACGACTGCCGCAACAAACTAATCTGCGAAAATGCGGGGAGCCTTGTTAAGGCTTCCCGTTTGCCGAAGGAAACCGCCATGTATCGCAATACGCCAACCGGTTATGGCCGGATAGCCATTTTCTTTCACTGGACCATGGCCCTGCTGATAATCGGCATGCTCGCCTTCGGACTTTATCTCAAGCAGCTGCCGCAGACGGATCCGAACCTTTTTCAGCTCTACCAGCTGCACAAGTCCTTCGGCTTTGTCGTTCTGGCGCTGGCAGCATTCAGACTGATTTGGCGTCTGGCAAACCCTTCGCCGAAACTTCCGGCCGACATGCCGGCTCTTGAAAAACTCGCAGCTCATCTCGGCCATATCGGGCTCTACATGCTGATCTTCGCTATGCCGATCACAGGCTGGTTCATGGTGTCCGCGTCCCCCTGGGGCATCCCGACAGTGGTGTTTAACGTTCTGCCGATCCCGCATCTGCCTTATCCGGAGGCCCTTGGAACAAAAGAACAGGCCGAAGCCTTTTTCATGATCCTCCATGAATACGGTGCGTATCTGTTGATCGCCCTGGTGGTTGTTCACATCGCCGCTGCACTGAAGCACCACTTCATTGCCAAGGACGACACCTTGAAGCGGATGACATCAACCAAGCCGGCCCAAAACGCGCTTGAATCACATTCTGAGAAAGCCAAAGCATGACACTGAAATCACTTGCACTCCTCAGCTGCACCTTGTCTTTCCTGACCGTGCAGCCCGCACTTGCCGCGACATGGACCGTCGATCCGGCGCAGAGCACACTTGGGTTCGAAGTCCAGCAGGGCAGCAGCGCTGTGACAGGACGGTTTACCTCCTGGGACGCATCCATCGAGTTTGACCCGGACGCGCCGGAGAACGCCGATATTTCGGCAACGATCCGTCCGGCCAGTGCCTCCACGGGCAACGCCCAGTTCGATGGGACCTTGCCAAATGGCGACTGGTTTGACACCGCAGCTTTCCCGGACGCGACCTTCACAGCCGACAGTGTCGAACGCGTTGAAGGCGACAGTTACCGGGCAAACGGAACGCTCACGATCAAAGGTGTGTCCATGCCGCTCGTCCTGGACTTTACGCTGGCGATCAATGGTGACACCGCCACAGCCAATGGCATGGCGACCTTAAACCGTCTTGAATACGGCCTTGGAACCGGTGTTGGAACAGACACTGTCGGCGATGCTGTCACCGTCACGCTCAACCTGACGGCGACCCGCTGACAATTCCTCGATCAGACCAAATCATGAGACCGCGGCGCTTGGCGTTCGCGGTCTTTTTGCTTAAGAACACGCCACAGACCTTTTGCCAGGGGCTGAACCGTCAGCGCCTAGCCAGATCAGGAAGGCTTTTTGCATGAACGCGCCCGTCACCCCGCCAGACTATCAGCACAGCGCCCTCTTCCCGCAAGGCGAAGACACAACGCCCTATCGCAAGCTGACCTCTGACCACGTCAAAACAGCTGAGTTCAACGGCGAAGAAGTTTTGGTCGTCGAGCCGGAAGGCCTGCGGCTTCTGGCTGAAGAGGCCTTCAAGGACATCAACCACTTTTTGCGCCCCGGACACCTCGAACAGCTGCAAAAGATCCTGGATGATCCGGAAGCCACCGAAAACGACAAGTTCGTCGCCTTTGATCTTTTGAAGAACGCCAACATCGCCTCCCACGGCGTCCTGCCGATGTGCCAGGACACCGGCACCGCGATCATTATGGGCAAGAAGGGCCGGCGCGTGTGGACCTCCGGCGGCGACGAGGCATCTCTCGGTGAAGGAGCACGCGACGCCTATTTCAAGAAGAACCTGCGCTATTCGCAGCTCGCGCCGATCTCCATGTTTGAGGAGAAAAATACCAAGAACAACATGCCGGCGCAGATTGAACTCTATTCAGAGGGCGAGGACGCCTACAAGTTCCTGTTCATGGCCAAGGGCGGTGGGTCTGCGAACAAGACCTTCCTGTTCCAGGGAACGCCGTCGCTCCTGACCCACGACCGCATGATCGACTTCCTGAAGGAAAAGATCCTAACGCTCGGGACAGCCGCCTGCCCGCCTTATCACCTGGCGATCGTGATCGGCGGCACGTCGGCGGAAATGAACCTGAAGACGGCGAAATACGCTTCCGCCCGTTATCTCGACAACCTGCCGATCGAAGGCTCGGAAGCAGGCCACGCGTTCCGTGATCTGGCGATGGAAGAAGAGATCCACAAGCTGACCCAGGCAACCGGCGTTGGCGCACAGTTCGGCGGCAAATACTTCTGCCACGATGTCCGTGTGATCCGCCTGCCGCGCCATGGTGCCTCCCTGCCGATCGGTCTGGCCGTGTCCTGCTCCGCCGACCGTCAGGCCGTCGGCAAGATCACCAAGGACGGGATTTTCCTGGAACAGCTTGAAATGCATCCGGAAAAATATCTGCCGGAAATCACCGATGAACACTTGGGTGGTGACGTCGTCGAGATCGACCTGACGAAACCGATGTCCGAGATCCTCGGGGAACTCACAAAGCATCCGATCAAGACCCGTCTTTCCCTGACCGGCACACTGATTGTTGCACGGGACGCGGCCCACGCCAAACTGCGCGAACGGCTGGAAGCCGGTGAACCCCTGCCCGACTACATCAAGAACCACCCGGTTTATTACGCGGGCCCTGCCAAGACCCCGGACGGCATGCCCTCCGGTTCCTTCGGGCCGACAACGGCCGGACGCATGGACGCCTATGTCGATCAGTTCCAGGCGGCCGGCGGCTCGATGGTCATGTTGGCAAAGGGCAACCGCTCCGCCCAAGTACGCCGCGCCTGTCAGGCCCATGGCGGGTTTTATCTCGGCTCCATCGGTGGCCCGGCTGCCCGGCTTGCCCAGGACTGCATCAAGAAGGTCGAGGTCGTTGAATTCGAGGAACTTGGCATGGAAGCGGTCTGGAAGATCGAAGTCGAAGATTTTCCTGCCTTCATCGTCGTCGACGACAAGGGCAATGACTTCTTCAAGGAACTGAATTTGGGGTGAGTCTACTCCAAAAACGGCTGCAGGACCGACGGCGCGGTCCTGCATATCGAATAATTTCTTAAATGAACTGGGCGTCACGGATTGACGACAACATAAACGGTCGTACCGTTCTCAGTGACGGCCTGATAGTAGACGCCGCCGCAGTTGTAATAGGCATTGTACGGCGAGCAGCCGGAGATGTTGTGGCGACGGTTGACGCGGCGCGACGTCCGGCGGGCGGTCCTGCGTGCAGCGTTTTGTGAGGCGGTCTGGGCATCGGCTTCGCTTACAGAAAAACTGATCGGACTCCCGGACCGAACCTGGTCGATATTGACTTCTCCGACATAACCCACGCAGAAGGCGGCAGCGGCAAGAGTAAATGCTTTGGCGTTCATGTTGTCTTCCTTTGGTTTGATTACAGCGCCTTTGTTAGGATTTGGGGCGGTATTTGTTTGAAGTGTTCTGGCAAAGTGAGTTGATCGGGATCAGTTGCTCTCGGTGGCGTTTTCATAAGATTCATGTCGGCGATTGACCCGGCGCGATGTGCGGCGTGATGTTCGGCGAGCTGCGTTCTGTGACGCTGTTTGCGCACCTGCTTCGCTGATTTGAAGAGTTACCGAACCACCGTTCTGGATCGCGGACAGGTCGACTTCACCGATAAAACCGATTGAGAAAGCGGCAGCGGCAAGGGTCAGGGCTTTGAGGTTCATTTCACTAATCCTTTGAGTTTCAACCACCCCCAAAGGGCAGTCTTGTTTGTTGACAAGGCGAATATGGTAGAAATCGCTGGACCGATCTTTTGGCTTCTGGACACCTGTTTTTGTGTTTTGGCCAAAGAGAACCCGGAGGCCGGTGAACCTGTTTGGCAAAGGCGTTTGGGTCTGCCCTGAAGGTGAAAAAGACATCCACAAAACCACTTACGGGAATTCTCAAAAACTTCACCAACCTGATCGCAGTCCAAGTCCTGTTGGATACCGGCATCGATTGAGGGTGGTCACGGCCTTATGAGCACTGCCCCATAAGAAGCCACCTCAAGTCTCCCGGAGACCGGCGAAAATGAAAAAAGCCCGGGCGCGATGCCCGGGCGTTTTGGCGCTGATAGAGAGGTATTAGTGGCTGGCGCCTGCAAGACCAATTCCGGATGCCAGACCGAGCCAGGCCTTGATCCGAAGGCCGACCGCCTTGATGATGCCGAGGGCCTCGATCACATGCGCTGTGAAGGTGCCTTCCAGCGGGCCTTTCAGGTGTGTTGTGTAAGCCTGAACGATACAGCCGCTGCCCGGCACGAGGAGCTCCTGGTGCTCCGGGTGAACCAGATCAAGGTGGGCTACGACCTGACCACGCTTTGCCCGTTCCGCCGGTTCCATCAACCGGCCGCTTGGAGCCATCTGGCCGGAGGAGATCGGTGTCTGGATGCGGGTGATCCGAGCCGGAAGGACCGTGTTGGTCATTCCGATGTGGAAGTTGCTTTCGCAAGCAATTTCGGCGGCCATGCCTTCATAGATCTCCCGCCGGGACACCTGAGAAAAGCCCGCAACGATCCGTCCGCTTTCCATGTTCGTGCGATCAGGAATGATCACCATCGCCGGGCTCATCGCAGCCTGGGCTGCACGTGCTCCCACGCTCAGGGTCAATTGTTCAACGGTGCCGTCAACAAAGCTATGTACCCGGGTCTTGTCGAGATCGGATCGGGCCTGCTTCAAGGATGCCTTGGCACTTTCAAGCTGGGCTGGAATGATCGCGTTCGCCTGAACCCTGGCCGTCGAAAGCTTGCTGGTTGCAGCATCCACTTCGGCGGCGCGGGTGTCACGTTGCGACTGGGCCCGTTCCAGCTGGCTTGGCTGGTAAGCCGCTGAACCACGCCGGCGCAGTTCCTCATGATCTGCAAGCGTGATCTCCGCCTGTTTCAAGGCTGCCACAGCGGCTTCGAGAGCCGCTTGTGCTGTTTCCACTTCCAAATGCGCTGCTTCATTTGCCGCGTTGATTTCGACAATCTTGCGCTGTGCAATTTCGACCTTTGCTAGTTCGGAAGTGTTCTCGATGGCAAACAGCGGATCACCGACGGAGACATGTTCGCCACCCTTGACGAAGACCTCGGTAACCGTGCCCCCGGCTTCGGCAACAACCGGTACCGTGCGGAACGGGACAATGCCGGTAAAGGATTTCGGGTAGTAGTAGAAGACCGCAAAGAATACGATCAGAGCCATGACGAACCACAGAAATAGTGCCCGGTGGACATTGTAGAGTGTGATCGGGAGCCCTTTCCAGCGCAGGTACAAGACGCGCAGGATGAAGGGAAACGAGGTTACGAGAAGTTCGATCATTGTGCTGCCTCCTCGTCTTCCGGGCGCCACCACAACATGAAATCGCGCGCAATGGCGGTCAGAATGAGCGCTGTGGGGAGAAGAATGCTGAAATGGCTGAGCGCCGGCATGATTTCGAAGGCCAGTGCGATGGTGAGCATTGTCGGAATGGTGGTGCGAAGCGGCGTGCTCTTGGCGCGGTGCTCCGCGTAATGATCAAACCGCGCATAAAGGTGAACGACCAGAAGGATCGCGAGAAAGAAGATGATCAGGCCAACCCAGGAATACCAGTCGGTCTCCCCCGGTGGCACCCACCATCTCGGCTCGCTCGCTGCGGCAGCAGCCTGTGTTGTCATGGCGCCGAACGCTGCAAGGGCCGGCAAAATGAACTTTTTCACGATGAGTGTCCTTTGTTTCATTTCCTGAAAGCCACCCCTCTGTTTTTTTGCTTCAGCTTTCTTGGAGAACTGCCGGGCAGTCCTCGCGGCTCGAAGCGCGGGCAGCATCATTGGGTTACGCCGGACATTTGGGTGAAGGGCTGGCTTCGTTCTTTTGCCATCTGGCCAACGGTTTTTTCATTTTGGACAATTAGAAAGAAACACGGGACCAACGCCTTGAGTTGGAAGGAGCAGCTGGAGTGCCCCGAATAAGCGCCTATCGGTTGCGGCATCTGAGCCGGGTTTATGAGCAGGAACCGCGACGGACCGTTCCGTTTGAGACCGTACTAAGCCAGGTCGGTATCCAGCCGGCTGTACTCGGCAAGCAGGATGGAATGGTTGAGTTGACGGCCGAAGCTCTGGCAGTGGAGCATGTCTGCCATGTGCTCGGAGATCCGACCTTTGCCGCCCGTGCGGGACTTGCTGCACCTGGTGCAAAAACCCTGCTGGCCTATCTGGCAAGGGCCAGCGAAACCGTCCGGCAAGTCCTGGAGTTTGCGCAGAAGTATTACGCGCTTGAAGATTCGGACCTGCAGTTCAAGCTGACAATCACCGAGGAAGGTCCCGTGATCGCGCTCCAAAGTGGTGTTCTTGCAGGCCACCAGGCCCCGCGGCACCGTGAGCTTCTGGTTTGCGGCATGTACATGCGGATCCGCCAGATCGCCGGTCCCGATTTCGGACCGCTTGCACTGGTGTTTGAGGAAAATGACCCGGAGCATTGCAAGGCACTTTGTAAACATGTGGACTGCAAGGTGCTATGCGGACAACCGGTAAGCGGCGTCCGGCTGCCGGTTGGCGGGCTGGACTACCCGATCCCGACCGCTGACACGGCCTTGCTCGACCACCTCATGGCCCATGGCGATGCCCGGCTTGAAAAGATACCACAGGAGGCCTCCAGCCTGACCGCGAAGGTCATGAATCTTGTGAAATCGCACCTGCCCGGCCATTTGCCGAGCGGCGATGAAGTGGCTGGAGAACTCTGCATGACCCGCCGCACGCTCACGCGACATCTGGCGGCCGAGGGGACAAACTACAAATCACTCGCGGAAGCTGCCCGTAGCGATATGGCCAAGCAAATGCTTCTGAGTGAAAGCAGCATCGCGCAGGTCGCTTTCCTGCTCGACTTTGCCGATCAGGCAGCCTTTTCGGTTGCCTTCAAACGCTGGACCGGCACAACACCGGCGCAATACAAACGCACGAACGGATAGATAGCGACAGCATCTGGGCTGAATTGAAGCGCCATGTTGTTGGCACGTCGGCGATAAACAACCTCAACGGCGCATAACACTATTTTAAGTTGTGCTGATTAGATTTTCCCCAAAGTCCATTTTGGGGGATCGGGAATGCGGCAGCAGAAATCCTTTGGAAAGCGCGAACAAGGTTTTGTCCCGCAAGAGCGGGGACGGTCCCTGCCCCGCCGTCCAATCCACGATGCGGTCGATAGCCATGAAGACCCGGTCCTTGTCCGCTTTGCAACGGACACGCCCTGGCCAGCTTATGCTGCTGCGGGAATTACGCTGGCCGTCATTGCGACCACACTTTTCGCTGTTGGCGAGGTTAGCACCATAACACTGCTGATGCTGGTTCCGATGATGACCTTCGTCGGTTTCATCCTGTTTCTGCAGTTCAAGGGACTGCAACGTGGCATGCAGGGTGAAAAGGAAAAGAGGAAGCGCGCGATCCAGGCGAAGTATCCACTGGTGCCGATTGCCGGAATGATCGCCGGACTTGTCTATTTTATGATCACCAGGGAACAGAGCCTTTTGGACATTGCGGGCTATGACTGGTCCGGGATGTTCGGATTGCGCACCGACATCGGAAAGGACGAGCCGCTGACGGCACAGTTGTTGGAGACAATGGCCAAGTTCGGCGGTGCCGGGGTCGCCGTGGCCGTCCTTTGGTACAAGGTCACCAAGAAAGAGTCTGCAGACTGACCGGCCTCCAAGACCGGGAAAACGCGCCTTCTGAGTGTTCGGTACAGGTCACTAGCCAGGTATTTACCAAGGAAGCTTGCACAATGTGACACGCCTACTTCGGCCCGATTAAGCGTAAATTTCACAGGATTGAGAACCGCCATTCATCGACGCATCCTACGCCAGATTGCGATCGATGAGGTGCGCCGTGCGACGACCGATTTACGCATTGTGGTTCCGCCCACGCCCAGATGCGGAGCCATCTGAAAAAACGGACGGAAAAGAGCTCGCGGCCCGCATGGAGCGGTTCTCCGCCGCCACTTTCCCTTTCTTTCTGATGCTCTCCTTAAGCGCCGTCCTGGCAACTTTGGGCCTGGTTGCCAACAGCACCGCAACAGTGATTGGAGCAATGATCATTGCGCCCCTGATGGCGCCCATTCTGAGCCTCGCATTTGGCATAGCAACTTACGACTGGGCACTGATCAGACGCTCGATTGTCACCGTTCTGGCAGGAACAGTGTGTGTGGTGACGATCGGGTATCTCGGGGTGATCGCTATTGGCGCTCGGATCGTAGGACCGGAGATTCTTGCAAGAACCAGCCCGTCGATGATTGATCTCGCCGTTGCCCTCGCTGCGGGCTGCGCTGGAGCCTATGCGCAAACCCGGCCCAGCATCGCCGATTCCATTGCCGGGGTCGCGATCGCGGTTGCCCTTGTCCCTCCCCTTGCTGTTGCCGGAATTGGGCTGGCTTTGGGCAGCAAGGCAAGCTCTGAGATCGGTCTGCGTCTCGACGAGTTCGGTTTGCAGGATGCGGGCATCGATGTCGCAGCTGGAGGGGCTCTGCTGTTTTTAACAAACCTTGCCGGCATCATTATCGTCGCCGCTCTGGTGTTTCTTTTGCAGAACTATGGCCAGTGGAAGAAGGGTCTCGCCTTACTGATCGTTGCTTCGCTTGGCGGCTACGTCCTTGTGCCTCCGCTCAACACGGCCTTGCACGAGATCTATGTCAAAAACCGCCTCTTGCGGCTGGTGAACAAAAACCTCGAACGGGAACCCACCTTTGGTTCCAAAGGCACCGAGGTGCGGATCCAAACGGTCAATGTGGGCTATCGCAACGACCATTTGTTCATCCGGGTAGACCTTCTGGCCGACCGCCAAAAACTGGCGCAAGCCCAAGAGAATCTGGAACGTTTCAGTGCCCAGCTGGCAAAGGACATTGGCGAAGACGTCCTTATAGAGGTCGACATCGGCGCCATAGATGTCATGCGCTTACGTGCGCTCGGCCGAGGGAGTTGATGTTTCCGCGCCAAAGCCACGCGCACGACCCGACTGTTCCGCCGTGCACACCGAGACTATCAATCCTGATCATCAGTGTCGGATTTCAACGCTTCACCTGAAGTTTCGGCGTCCGTCCGCTTTAACGGTTTCAGCGCCACGCACATCTGACGAATGTGAGATGTTCTTCTTCCGCCGTACTGAGCCATGATGTCCTCTCAAGGATCTTCCGTTCAACTGAAACAAGACTATCCAAGGCGTACGCCTCATGACGTGATGGTCATCACATCCGCGCGGAATAGCACCGTCCGGTCCATTCCAGTTTTGATGTGAGACAGGTCATTTTCTCAGACAACCGGTCTTGCATAGCGGACCGGCCCCAGCCACAACTCGTCCATCGCCAAACCTTGCTGGACGCACCGATGACCCAACCCGTTGATGCTGCAGACCGCCGCGCGATCCGCCCGGTGATTTGTTATCCGAACGATACCCTGCCGTCCCCTGACCTGCCGCTCTATGCAAAGGCGCGCGAAGGGGCTGAAAAGATCGGCGAGGTAACGGTGCCGCCCCGGGAAGCGGCGAGCATTGAAGTCCCGGCCGGATGTTTCTTGAAGATCACCTCGATTGAAGGCCCACAAGTAGGTGACCTCAATCTCTTCAACAGCGCAGATCTCAGTGAACGGTTTTATTCTGGCAAGACGCGTGCGCTTCACGGTACGCACGTGACCACCGGCGATCGTCTCTGGTCGAACTTCCCGACCCTGCGCCCGCTGGCAACCGTCACAACAGATACCCTCGACTGGTATGGCATCGATGAATTCGGCGGCTCGGTGCACGACGTCATCGGCACCCGCTGCGACCCGTATACTGGCCGTGCGCTTGGCGGTCCTGATTATCACCATTGCTGCCATTCCAATTTGACCCGTGCGCTTGCACAGACCAAAGGCATGAGCCTGGAAGACGCGGAACAACATGTGCATGATGTCCTGAATGTCTTCATGTGCACCGGTTTTACCCGCGACACCGGTCAGTACTTCATGAAGGCCAGCCCTGTGCGGCCGGGCGACTATCTGGAACTCTTCGCCGAAATCGGATTGCTCGCCGTCATGAGCGCCTGTCCTGGCGGAGATTGCGGATCTGAGCATTCCAGCGATACAGCGCCCTGTCATCCACTGCTCATGGAGGTCTTCAAGCCGCAGGATGGACGTCTGGATGGATGGCAATCGCCAGATATCAATCCGTATGATCGCAGCCACGGGCTCTGACGCGTGGGAATTGATTGGAAATTTTAGAAAAGCGGCGGCAAAGTGTGTTCCGGATCACCAAAAAGAGTGACTGCAAAGACTAACTTATGCGTGTGCCGTCGGTTTTGACTGTACTGACGTGCATGAATTGTTGCTGATGAGGCACAAATATCGGCCGATATAGGCCGATCACAGATACGTGAGATGAAAGACGCGCCTCGATTACGCCAATAGTGTTAACGGTACGGCAAGGACGTCTTTTTATCTTGAAGACATGGATTCGCCTCTCCGTCAGGAGGCTGGGTGCTTACGGGGAAATGTTATGAGAAAACTTTTTTATTTGGTTTTGGCAGTCGCGATCAGCGCGATCATGTTCGAAACCCCGGCCAGTGCGCAAGGAACGTACTTCGATCCGGTAAGCAAACGCTGGCTCACCATGAAATATCATCCAGGCGGGCCGTCCCCGATCAAGCGCAAACGCGTGCGTTATGACGGTCCTTACAGCCCGGGCACAATTGTCATCGACACGTCCGAGCGCCGCCTTTATCACATCCTGGACAATGGCCGTGCCATGAAATACGGCGTGGGTGTCGGCAAGGAAGGCTTCCAGTGGGCCGGGACACACCGCGTAACCCGCAAGGCTGAATGGCCGAGCTGGACACCGCCGGCGCAAATGCGGGCGCGCGAGCGTGCCAAGGGCCGGATCCTTCCGGCGCACATGAAAGGCGGCCCGAACAACCCGATGGGCGCACGTGCGCTTTACATCGGCAACACCTTGTACCGCATCCACGGCACCACGGAACCATGGACGATCGGCTCAGCGGTCTCTTCCGGCTGCATCCGGATGGCAAATGAAGACGTCATCCATCTTTACAAGAGCGTGGATGTCGGCGCGAAAATCGTTGTGAAGCGCTGATCCGTCAGCCGCATGTCGTCAAGGAAAGGCCGGGACATCCCGGCCTTTTTTATTTGCCGATAGCTTGTCCGATCAGCACCGACGCGGCTGAATGTGCATCGCGGGCCGGTGTTTGGGAGTATCCCATGCGCGCTGCAACGATTGCGCCCTCGATCAAAAGCATCAACTGTCGGCCCAACTGATCCGGCAGATCTGCACCGGCAGCCTTGGCCAACCCAATCAAGTCGTTCAGCAGGAGCCGTTTATGTTCGCGGGCCTGCGCCGGGATCGCCGCTTCACCGTCAGAAAACTCCGAGGCTGCCTTTATGAACAAGCAGCCATGAAAGTCCGGCTGGTCGAACCACTCCTGCAACAGATCAAAAACCGCCAAGAGTTGCTGATCTGGCACTCCTGAGAACCGGTCAAGTTTCCGGTGCATCCAGTTGCGGAACGTCTCATCCCGCAGCCGCAAGGTCGCCAGGATCAGTTCATCCTTGTTGCGGAAGTGCTTGAACATCGTTGTCTTGCTGATACCGGTCTCAGCCACAAGCGCGTCCATGCCGGTCGCCTGAAATCCATCCCGATCGAAAATCTTTTGGGCTTTATGGACCAGTTCATCGCGTTTACTCGGGCGCATGCTCACTCCTATATGTACTGATCTGTATATATATTAAGTTTGATCCTCTGTTCAATCCAATTTTTGGATATCGATATTATTGTATTTTTTCAGATACTTATTACAAATTAGATGAATTAAAAACAAGAAGACTCAAAAAACATGCCCGTCCCCTCTTGATTTAATGAACAGATCAGTACATATACAGTTCATCAAAGTGAACAGAGCGGTACATTTACTGATCGGAGGCCTGTCATGGCACGCGCATTATCAACCATTGCCTTCACCCCAGTAATTCGGGCGCGGCAAACGGAAGAAGGTTCCCGGGAGGCTTACGCCCCGCTCGATCTTCCGGAGGCAGACAGCGGCGATCGGCTGGGCCCAGCAGAAGCTGCCTTCATCTCCGAACGCGATGGCTTCTATCAGGCAACCGTCTCAGAGACCGGCTGGCCCTACGTTCAGTTTCGCGGCGGCCCCCGCGGGTTCTTGAAGGTTCTGGATGAAAAGACGCTGGCCTATGCCGATTTTCGCGGCAACCGGCAGTACATCAGCTCCGGAAACCTCAAAGAAAATGACCGTGTATCCCTGATCCTGATGGATTACCCAAATCGTCGCCGTCTGAAAGTCTGGGCGCGGGCCCGGCAGATTGATGCCAAGGACGATCCGAACTTTATCGCGACCTTGCGCGAAGACGGTTATCGCGGCCTGCCAGAACGCGCCGTCGTCCTGACGATCGAAGCCCTCGACTGGAACTGTCCGCAACACATTCCAAAGCGCTACACGCTGGAAGAGCTCGCCCCCGACATTCTGGCACTCCAAAACCGCATTTCAGAGCTCGAAGCGGAAAACGCGGAAATCAAAGACTTCCTGAAACCCACACCCTAAACCTGACGCCGGCAGTTTCCGGCGACCCACTACAAAAGGAGACTTCCCATGTCGCTGATTACCAGAACCCTTTCGGCTGCCTTGTTGGCAGCGGCCTTGATCACACCGATTGCGTCATCCAACGCCTCAGAACGCGCCTCCGCGTTTGAGACCAAGTTTGGATACGAAACGATTGACGGGTTGCGAATTGCTTATCGGGAAGCCGGAGACCCGGCCAATCCGACTGTGCTGCTGCTGCACGGCTTTCCGACCTCGTCGCACATGTTCCGCAATCTGATTCCGGACCTTGCCACGGACTATCACGTGATCGCACCTGACTTTCAGGGGTTCGGCGCATCCGACATGCCGGCCGCCGAGACCTACGATTACACGTTTGACAGCCTGGCCGGTACGGTCGAAGAACTTTTGGAGCGCAAGAACATTGAGAATTATGCGCTCTACCTGATGGACTATGGCGCGCCGGTTGGGTACCGCCTGTTCGCCGATGCTCCGGAGAAGGTCTCGGGTTTTATCATTCAAAACGGCAACGCCTATGAAGAGGGACTGCCGGAGTTCTGGGATCCAATACGGGCCTATTGGGCAGATCCTTCAGAGGAAAATGCAGCGCCTCTGCGCGCGTTTCTCGGGATTGAAGGCACCAAATGGCAATTCACCCACGGAACCCGTAACCCGGATGCCATCAGCCCGGACAATTACTGGCACGTTCAATACCTTTTGGATCGTCCGGGAAATGCCGAGGTTCAATTGGAGCTGTTCTACGATTACCGGACCAACCTGACGCTCTATCCGGAATGGCAGGCTTTGTTCCGCGAGCATCAGCCGCCTGCCCTCGTGGTCTGGGGCCAGAATGATCAGATCTTCCCGGCGGAAGGCGCTCATCCCTACCGGCAGGACCTGACCAACGTCGAGTTTCATCTTCTCGACACCGGGCACTTTGCCCTTGAAGAAGACGGCGCGTTCATAGCTGAAGAAATTCGGGATTTCCTGGAACGCGAAATCACCCAGTAATCAAACAGAGGTAGCGCGGTGAAAACCGCGCTGCCCATCACTTCACCGGCTGAGGCCCTTCTCACCGAGTTCCTGCAAATACCCGCCCCAGTGCTTTGACCGGTCCGTTGCCAGTTCCAAAAGATAGGTCCAGCTGAAAATACCGGAATTGTGCAGGTCGTCGAAGTGGATGCGGACGGCGTAGTTGCCCACCGGATCAATCTTCATGATCCCGACGTTTTTCTTGCCAGGGACGGTTTTCTTTTGCGACGGTGCATGACCCTTTACCTCCGCCGACGGTGAACACACCCGCAGATATTCCGCACTCAACTCGTGTTGCTCCCCGTCGTTGAAAGCAACAGTCAGCGTTTTGCGATCCTTGGAAACCCTGAGTTCGGTTGGCCAGGGAGCAGAAGAGTCGGTCATTTTGTCTGTGTCCGGTTAGGCTGAATTTGGTGGCGCGACGATACCGGGCAAAAACAACGGGTCAAGCTGCATCTTGTCCCGCTGATTTCACATCCTCATAACCGTCGAGCGCAGCCTGGCGGGCCTTGCCGTGATCCACAATCGGATACGGGTATGTCTCTCCGAGCCTGACACCTGCCTCCCGCAGGACACTGGCCGCGGCCTCGAAGGGCGAAAACAGGTGTTTTGTCGGCAGCTTTGCCAATTCCGGCACCCAGCGGCGCACGTATTTGCCGTCCGGATCGAATTTCGGTCCCTGAGAAATCGGATTGAAGATCCGGAAATATGGTGCCGCATCCGCCCCGGACCCGGCCACCCACTGCCAGCTTGCCGAGTTGTTGGCAAGATCCGCATCGACCAGCGTATCGCGGAACCAGGTCTCTCCGTGCTTCCAGTGGAGACGGAGATGCTTGACCAGAAAACTGCCAGCCAGCATCCGCACACGATTGTGCATGTAGCCGGTGTGCCAGAGCTCGCGCATCCCGGCATCGACCATCGGATACCCGGTCAATCCCTTTTGCCATTTTGTGAGATCCTCCTCGCTCTCCCGCCAAGGGTATGCATCGAAGGCAGGCCGCCAGTTTTTCTCCGGCAATTGCGGGAAATGATAGAGGAGATGATAGGAAAACTCGCGCCAGGCGATTTCCGATAGGAACTTGTGTCCGTCGCTGGCAAGGCTGGATTTGCGATCCGTTGCATGCTGGGTTGCCGACCACACCTGCCTCGGCGAGATATCGCCAAAATGAAGGTGCGGCGACAAGCGTGAGACGTTGGGCAAGTCCGGCCGGTTGCGCTTGTCGCCATAGCCGGACAATCCGTGATCCAAAAATTCGATCAGACGGTCTTTGGCACCGGCTTCCCCAGGCTGCCAGATGTCTTCCCAGCCTTCGGCCCAGTTCGGCTTGGTCGGCAGCAACTCCAGATCGGACAAGCTATCGCTTTTGTCGTAGGCGGCGAAGTCAATCTCCTCCGGGGCCGGCAAGGGATCCGGCACGCTGATTTGTTGAGCCGCTTTCCAGAACGGCGAATAGACTTTGTAGGGGCCACCGGTCTTCGTTTCGACATCCCAGGGCTCAAACAGCAGGGAGGCCTTAAAACTCTTGGCATCGATCAGGTCCGTTTTCAGGGCCTCTTTCAGCGCACTGTCGCGTTCGATGGCGTGGGGCTCATAACAGCGGTTCCAGTACACAGCATCTGCGCCGGTCTCCTGAACGAGTTCCAGGATTAGATGCCGCGCGCTGCCGCGCAGAAAGACGAGGCCCGGGAGGTCTTTTTTCAGCGCTGCCAGACTGTGATGCAGCCACCACCGGCTGGCGCCGCCCAAGGGATGGCCATCGCCGGATTGATCCGGTGTTTCAAGAATATAGACCGGCAACACGGGGCCGCGCCGAGTTGCTTCATCAAGGGCCGGATTGTCCGAAACACGCAAGTCCTGCCGGAACCAAACGATTGTAGTCATAACGCCTCTTAAGTGTGTCTCTTTCCTACGCGGCCACCCCTCTTCAGATCAATTTTTCTCTGACTTTAAAAGCACATGCTTCCAAAAACTGAACGCTAGGCACTACATCTTGATTTAGTGCGAAATCGTATTATATAGTGCGATATCGCATCATATAGGAGCCTTCCATGTCAATTTCCCGCCGCAAAACGCTCGCCCTCCTCGGAGGTGGTCTGATAGTTGCCGCAACCGCATCGGCCGGCACATTCCTCGCAACCCGCACTCCAGAAAAGGCGCTCAAACCGTGGAGCAACGCCGGCGGCTACGAAGATCCGCGGCTGTTCGCCCTGTCCTACGCCTTGCTTGCTCCAAACCCGCACAACCGGCAGCCCTGGCTGATCGAGTTGACTGACAAAAACGCCTTCCGGCTACACAGGGATACAGCCCGGGATCTCCCGCACACTGACCCTTATCACCGGCAGATCTTCATCGGTCTCGGCTGTTTCGTGGAGCAAATGACCATTGCCGCAAGCCTCAAGGGCTACTCGGCAGAGATTTCGCTCTTTCCGGAGGGAGCCGATGGTCCAATCGCGGATGTTGTGATGGTAGAGGGAGCAGACGCAGATCCATTGGGCGCGCATATCATGGACCGCCGGTCTTGCAAGGAGCCATTTCAGGACACGCCGGTTCCAGACGCCATGGCGGCGCAACTCCAGACCTATGGCTCTGTCTGGACCAATCCGGCGGATGTTGAAAGCATCAAGGACCTGACCTGGCAGGCCTGGTTGACGGAAATGAACACCCACCGGACCTTGAAGGAAAGCGTCGATTTGATGCGCTTCGGCAAGGCGGAAATCAATGCAAATCCGGACGGCATTGATCTCGGCGGTCCGTTCCTGGAAAGCCTGATGGTGGCAGGCCTTTTGACCAAGGACAGCCAGCTGGACCCGGAGTCCACCGGGTTTCAGGAAGGCGTGAAAATGTACCAGGCAATGCTCCATGCAACGCCCGCCTATATCAGCCTGACAACGCCGGCAAACACGCGGCAGGATCAGATAGAGGCTGGCCGCCGCTGGTTGAGGCTCAACTTGGAAACGACACGTCTCGGATTGGCCCTTCACCCGGTGAGCCAGGCGCTGCAGGAGTTTGACGAAATGGTCCCGCATCATGCTGAAGCGCACCGCCTGCTTGCCAAACCGGGAGAAACTGTTCAGATGCTTGGACGATTGGGATTCGGGCCGCACACCGCCCGCACGCCGCGCTGGCCCCTCGAAACACGGATGATGAATGGATAACGCGTCCCGGCATACGCTGTTCAGTTTTTTCAATGAAATCGGCATTATCGCCCAATTGAGCCGGGCTGCGATGGAAGCCCGGCTGCCGAAGGGCCTGACCCTGCCCCACTTCAGCGTGATCAATCACCTGATACGGGTCAAAGACGGTCAAACGCCGCTTGCGCTTGCCAAAGCTTTTCAGGTTCCCAAGACGACAATGACCCACACGTTGAGCGGTTTACTGGACCACGGCTTGGTTGACATGCGCCCCAACCCAAAGGACGGACGCAGCAAAACAGTCTGGCTCACCGAAGCCGGACGGCAATTCCGTGAGACGGCCATCCGCTCGATTGATCCGGACATGTCGGCGATAAAATCGGCGATACCGGAGGAAAAGATCGCGGAAATCCTGCCACTTCTGGCGGAAATCAGGAGTTTCATGGACGCATATCGCGACGAGAATTGATTACACTGGCGACCTCCAAAACTCGCGCGCGATTGACAGAACTACACTAACCAGTTTACCCATAATTCGGAACTGTACCATTTGGCTCCGGTTTTGTTTGAAAACATGCCGGTTTGTTCCATATGATGCAGGAGCGGGCGAAGACCCGCCGTCAAAGACAATTCTGAGGGAGAGCGGAACGTGACAGACGGCAATATCGTGGTTTCGAAACCGGCGGCACCAGAGACATCCGCAAGGCCCAAACCGATGATCGATCCCTTTGGCCGCGCCGTTTCCTATTTGCGGGTCTCCGTAACAGACCGCTGTGATTTCCGCTGCGTGTACTGCATGGCAGAGGACATGACGTTCCTGCCGAAGCGCGAAGTTCTCAGCCTTGAAGAGCTGGACCGCCTGTGCACCGCTTTCATCGAAAAAGGTGTCCGCAAGCTGCGCCTGACAGGTGGTGAACCGCTGGTGCGCAAGAATATCATGAGCCTGATCCGCAGCCTCGGACGGCATCTGGACAGCGGCGCTCTGGACGAGCTGACGCTCACCACCAACGGATCCCAGCTCGCCCGCTTTGCCCACGAGCTTTATGATTGCGGTGTCCGCCGGATCAACGTTTCCATCGACACGCTCGATCCGCAAAAATTCAAGGCAGTCACGCGCTGGGGCGACCTTGCCAAAGTCATGGACGGCATTCGCGTTGCCAAGGAAGCCGGGCTTGCCATCAAGATCAACATGGTCGCGCTCAAACAAGTGAATGAGCATGAAATTGAGAGCATGATGGCCTGGTGCCATGAGCATGGGTACGATCTCACAATGATCGAGACCATGCCGCTTGGTGATATCGACGGTGATCGTACCGAACAATATCTGCCATTGTCGCTGGTGCGCGCTGATCTCATGCGGCGTTGGACACTGACTGACAGCAATGACACGACCGGCGGGCCGGCGCGCTATGTCCATGTCGCCGAGACCGGCAGCCTCAGCCGCGCCAGCGCGCAGATGCGCCTCGCCCAACCCTCGCTCAGCCGGCAGATCCGGCTGCTGGAGGCAGAGCTGGGACTGCGCCTTTTCGACCGCACCAGCCATTCCGTCGCCCTCACCCCGGCCGGCGCCGATCGGCTCGTGCGGGAAGGGCACCGCGTGCTCGTGCAGTCCGGTGCCGGCGTCGGGTCGAGCATCGACGACGACGCGTACCGGGTCCTGCCGATCGGGATCACGAAGTCCGGTGTCTGGCGCATCGTCGAGGACTGGGCGAGCATG
>ERZ1023324.57-NODE-57-length-51139-cov-4.536920_pt1 | contig 51139 bp, 41 predicted proteins | sample MGYA00520886_ERZ1023324 | MGnify/ENA primary metagenome ERZ1023324 (study PRJEB32759, sample SAMN07749864) | skin metagenome | biome: transportation; feature: city; material: polyester macromolecule | host: Homo sapiens | place: Hong Kong:KT line | collected...
GGTGATCTCGGCAAACAACCGTGTCTCGTTTTTCAGATCCCAACTGACCACGGCGGCTCTGGCGCCAAGGTAACTGCGCTCCAGCATACCAATGCCCACCAGCGGGCCGTCTGGACGCAGGGGCGGCAGGACCACTTCTGCAGACAGTTCCCGGTCCGGGATGATGCACATGCGCTGTCCGGCAGCATCCACCAGCCCAATGGCGTCGATCATGCCGTGGTCGATGATCTGCTGCTCGTAGATAATCCGGTCGGCTGCATCGCAGGTTTCAACGTCGTCGCGATCCAGTCTTTGCAGGAAAGAAACAGTGGTGGTGATGGCCTCTTCCGCACGGCGGATGGACACCTGCCCCATAGCTTCCATCTCGCTGACGGCACGGCTCTCGGCATATTGATTGAGGATAATATTGATCGCAAACAGCGGCGTTGTCGCAAGCACCAGTGCGATCAGAACCGTCTTAGCAAAACCGAAATAACGAAAGGACAATGCGCAAGCCCGTTGAGTACCATCTCCCGCAAACCATGCCGCGAAATGGGTAAACAAGCCCTGAATGCAGAAGCATTTCTTAACCCTGACAGGACGATTTCACTAAGCCAGCAGGCTATTTGGCAGCTTATGATGAACCCAAACTGCGACTGCATAAGCTGAGGCTGCGCCTGCCGCTGTTTTCATTTTCCACAACCTTTCGGCGCACATTTACCGGTCCAAGTGCGGAAATCCGCCAAGAGCGTGATCGCCGTCACATTGTCGCTGCACCAATCGGGTGACAAAACCTTCGAGGCAGGTCAAGAAACCGGTCTCTTTTTCAATTCGCACCAGCTGCAATAAATGGGTCCCTATCTGTCGCCGTTGGTATTAAGCTATGACGCAGGCTCGCGTCAGCCCTGACACTTCACGTTTGGAGTACATATCATGATTTCCAAGAAGTCCCGGATCGGCCTCGGCCTTTCAACCGCAGTTGGTCTGTTTTTGGCTCAGGCTGCACCGGCCCTAGCATTCGACCCGAGCGGCGTACCGGTTGCCGATGCGTTCTTGAAACTCCTCGATTCAGACAGCGGCGACGTGGAAAGCTATGGCAGCGTCAACGAAACGGGCGGTGACGTCACCATCGCCGACCTCGTTCTCAAAAGCGAAGATGACGATGGCACTGTCACCATCGGCACCACGACCCTCTCCGGTGGTTCTGTTCTGGACAATGGCCGTTTGAAACTGAGCGGCCTTCAGCTTCAAAACCTGGAACTTGCGGCCGACGACGGCGGCCTCACCATGGCAAACATGACCGCAACGGACCTTGTCTTGCCGGCAGCTGAAGAAGTTCAAAACGGCGCCCCGACCGTTGATCCGAGCTACAAGACCTTCGAAGCTTCGACCATTCAGATCAATGACGAAGACGGAAAGATCGCCACAATCGACACGATCACCTCATCCATCGACGAAATGGACGGCGATCAGCCAACGAGCGGTAGCTTTGCAATCTCAAACATCGTCGTAGATGTGAAAGAGATCCAGGCCGAAGAAGCCAAATCCCTGCAGGACCTTGGCTACGAAACCCTCAACATGAACATTTCGGGCTCCGGCAAGTGGGATCCGGATGCGGCTACGATCAATATCCCGGACCTCAAGATCGATGGCCAGGACGCTGCCGCGCTGACCCTGTCGCTCTCACTTGGTGGGGTCACCCGAGAAGTTGTGGAGGAGCTGAACAAGGCTTCCGACAATCCGGAAGAGTCCATGGCCCTTCTTCAGAACATCTCCGTGTCCAATGTCCGCATCCGTTTGGATGATGCGTCTCTGACCGGCCGGGTGCTGGATCAGGAGGCCCAAAAAGCCGGCGTCGACACCCAGCAGTATGTTGCTGGCCTGACCGGCAGCTTGCCGCTGATGCTGGGCATGCTTCAGAACAAGGATCTCGAAGGCCAGGTTGCTGAAGCCGTGACACAATACCTGACGAACCCGGGTTCCCTTGAAATCACCGCGTCTCCGGAAAACCCGGTCCCGTTTGCCCAGATCATGGGTGCTGCGATGATGGCCCCGCAAATGGTCCCGCAGTTGCTGGGTGTGTCGATTACTGCCAATCAGTAATCCATACTCCGAAAACAAAAACGCGGCGGAACACACCGCCGCGTTTTCTGTTTTCATCAGGCTTGATCAGGTATTGGTGATTTCGAAGCCGATGGCATCGAAGAAGGTGACATCAAACAGCTCACCACCCTTGATCTTAAGATCACTCAAGATTTCCGGGTTTTGCACTGTGTAGGTGCGTTCCTCGCCATCAGGGCCTGTGAAACGGACCTTTCCGGTTTCCGTGTCCGCGGTGAGGATCTTGACCGTGACGGTCATCTGACGGGCTGTCAGGCCCGCGGGCAAGCGGTCTTCATCGGCAAGAACGACCGTTTTTGAGGCATCGATCTCAGGCTTGGTGTTTTTGCTTTTTTCGATGTCGATGACGACACCGGCAAGATACGTCACGTTCAGGAACTGGTTTTCCCGCACCGATGCGATGTCAAATCCGGCCTGAACTGGCACAGCGAATTCATTGCGGTCCTTCGCCTTGACGATGATCTCGTTGCGGGCCGGGTTGGTCGTGACGACCTGCGCTTTGTAGGACACTGTTTCGGCGGCTGCGAAGGCTTCCTCAAAGGTTGGCTCGGACATCGCCGAGGCGGCACCAGAAAAAGCAAACACAGACAGCGCTGCGGCCGCAATGGTCGAAATGAGGGGACGTGCTGACATTTGAAAAGTCCTTTGCAAAATCGGTCAAGGTTTTCGATGACGCCAGGGCCACTCGCTGATCACTCAGCGATGTCCCTGGTTTCGCTCGGCAAACATCTGAACCAATTGCGGCTCTTTCATGAACGCAAAGATTGCAAATATTTTAGAATTCGCCCTACTTAGGAAACTGATCAGTGGGTCGCAAATGGGCTTTGTCGACCCGCAATCCCGGCGTCGCAGGAGAATTACTCCGCAGCTTCCGTCTTGTCCTGAAACTGCAGATCACAGAGCCGCCGGTAGATGCCGTCGTGATCGTAAAGCTTGTCGTGCGTTCCGCTCTCCACGACCTTGCCCCGATCCATGACATGGATCTGATGAGCATGGCGAACCGTTGAAAGCCGGTGTGCAATAACGAGTGTCGTCCGGCCGGTCATCAAGGTTTCCAGCGCGGACTGGATCTTGGCTTCAGATTCTGCATCCAATGCCGATGTTGCTTCGTCCAGCAAAAGGATCGGTGCGTCCCGGAGCATCGCACGGGCAATGGCGATCCGTTGGCGCTGACCACCGGAGAGATTGTTGCCGCCCTCCCCGGCACTGGTGTTGTATCCGTCCGGTAGAGCGGTGATGAAGTCATGCGCATTCGCCGCTTTCGCCGCCTCGATGATGTCCGCTTCGGTTGCACCAGGCACACCAACGCCGATGTTGTCGCGAAGGCTCATGTTGAAGAGATAAGCATCCTGCCCGACGTAGGCGATGGACCGGCGCAAGGTCGCGACCTGAACCTCCTGAACCGGTTGACCATCGATCCGGATTTCGCCGGATTGGGGATCATAGAACCGCTCGATTAGCGAGAACACGGTTGACTTGCCGGCACCTGAGGCACCGACCAACGCGGTCATTTTCCCCGGTTCGGCCTTGAAGGACGCACCGCTGAGTGCTGCACCGTCTCCATAGGAAAACCGGACATCGTCGAACACGATTTCGCCGCGTGATACAGCAAGGGATTTGGCTCCATCGCGGTCCTTGAGATCGGCTTTTTCATCGATCAACTCGTACATCAAGCGCAGGCCAACCATCTCACGGCCGAGATTGACATTAAGCCGCGCCAGGCGGCGTGCCGGATCGTAAGCGAGCAAAAGCGCCGTGATGAAGGAGAACAATGCGCCCGGGTCCTGACCCAGCTCCACCACGGAATACCCGCCGTAGAAGATGACCATCGCAATGGCGAAACCGCCGAGCGTGTCCATCATGGGCGATGTCCGGGCGCTCAAGGTTGCGATTTTGTTGGCCTGACGCTGAACGTCCTCCACAGAGTCGCCCATGCGGTCCCGCATGGCGTCTTCCATACCAAACGCCTTGACCACACGCACGCCAAGCACGGTCTCTTGCAGGGCTGCCGTAATCTTGGCGGTTGAGACCACCTGGCGGTTCATATGCTTCTTGACCCGCCGGATCAGGATCGCAACGCCGATGACCGCTGGCGGCATGATGACGAAGGCAAAGAAACTCAGCAGCGGGTTCTGAACGACCATCACGATGACAAGACCGATCAAGGTCAGGAGATCACGGCCAAGAGAGACTACCACCATGTCCATCGTCATGCGGGCGGAGTTTACACCTTGGGTGACGATCACATTGATCTCGGCGAGCGATTTCCGGTCATAATAGGCTTGGTCGAGCTGCAGAATATGGTCAAACAGGCGCTTTTGAAGGCTGGCAATGATCGCGTTGCCCACCCGGGCAAGCACCACCAGCTGGCCATAGGTGGACACGCCCTTGACCGCGAAGATCAGCATCACCACGCCGGCAATAACATAGACCATCTGCTGGTCGCGGTTAACGAACACCTCGTTGACCACGTCGCGCATGATCCAGGCACTGGCCGCTGTGGTCGCCGCCACAAACCCCATGAACACGAATGCGAGCGCGTACTGAGGCAGATAGGTCTTCAGGTTTTCCCCGAAGAGACGCCGGATCAAGGGAATGGTTTCATTCGGATCCGTCTCAGCGTTCACTTTCCGAAAATTGAGCACCCACTCATGCCTTTCTTCGGCGCAACCGGACCCTGTGTCCTTCCCTGCGCCACCCTGCCCGCACTATCTATCGCGTTTTGCGGCATTCTTGAAACCAGAAGCATCGCCTGTTGCATTGAAATCTGTGATTTGATGCAGCGATGGTTGATACAGCCATTTCGTGAACAGCGTTGTTGCGTGTCGATCAGCGGCAAATCACCGACCGGAGGTTTCTTGCCGTCTGATACGACAAAGGCCAGCAGAGCCGGCCTTTGCGCTCCAGCGGACTGGAGCCTTCTATCAGGCTTTTGCACCCTTTCCCGGAAAGATCACTCTTCCGGGAGGTTAAGCCGCAGATGAAGTTCGCGCAGCTGAGCCGTATCCGGCTCATTTGGCGCGCCCATCATCAGATCTTCAGCCTTCTGGTTCATCGGGAACAGCATGACTTCACGGATGTTGGCCTCGTCCGCCAGCAGCATCACGATCCGGTCGATACCGGCTGCGCAGCCACCGTGCGGAGGTGCGCCGTACTGGAACGCATTGACCATGCCGCCAAAGCGCTTGTTGACTTCCTCATTCGGATACCCGGCGATCTCGAAAGCCTTGTACATGATTTCAGGCTTGTGGTTCCGGATCGCACCGGACACCAGCTCGTGACCATTACAGGACAGATCGTACTGGTAACCGAGGACCTCGAGCGGATCACCTTCCAGCGCTTCCATCCCACCCTGCGGCATGGAGAACGGGTTGTGTTCAAAATCGATCTCGCCGGTTTCCTCGTCCTTCTCATAGATCGGGAAGTCGACGATCCAGGCAAATTCGAACCGGTCCTTGTCGGTGTGGCCAAGCTCTTCGCCGATGATATTGCGCGCCTTTCCGGCAACTGCCTGGAACTGCTTCGGCTTGCCACCGAGGAAGAAGGCCGCATCCCCGACCTCAAGACCGAGCTGCTGGCGGATCGCTTCGGTGCGCTCCGGACCAATGTTCTTGGCGAGCGGGCCAGCCGCTTCCATAGACCCGTCTTCGGCCTTGCGCCAGAAGATATAGCCCATGCCCGGCAAGCCTTCGCCTTGCGCAAACTTGTTCATGCGGTCGCAGAACTTGCGGCTGCCACCTTTTGGGGCCGGAATGGCGCGGATTTCCGTGCCCGGCTGTTCCAGAAGGTTTGCAAAGATCGCAAAGCCGGATCCGGCGAAATGTTCGGAGACGATCTGCATCTTGATCGGATTGCGCAGGTCCGGCTTGTCAGTGCCATACCAAAGCGCGCTGTCCTTATAGGAGATTTGCGGCCAGTTGCGGTTGACCGGACGGTCGTTGCCGAATTTCTCGAAAACGCCTGCAATCACCGGCTCGATCGTGTCGAAAACTTCCTGCTGGGTCACAAAGGACATTTCCATGTCCAGCTGGTAGAAGTCGGTCGGCGACCGGTCGGCACGCGGATCTTCATCGCGGAAACACGGCGCGATCTGGAAGTACTTGTCAAACCCTGAGACCATCAGCAGCTGCTTGAACTGCTGCGGCGCCTGCGGCAGCGCATAGAACTTGCCCGGATGCAGACGGGACGGCACCAGGAAGTCTCGCGCGCCTTCCGGAGAAGACGCCGTAATGATCGGCGTCTGGAACTCGTTGAAACCAATCGCCCACATGCGGTCGCGGATATCGCGCACGACATTGGAGCGCAGGATCATGTTGTTGTGCAGCTTCTCACGGCGCAGATCCAGGAAGCGGTATTTCAGGCGCACCTCTTCCGGGTACTCCTGCTCACCGAAGACCGGCAGCGGCAATTCCTTGGCGGAGCCAAGGACTTCCATATCGCGGATGAAGACTTCGATCTCGCCGGTTGGAAGGTCCGGATTGATGGTCTCTTCGGTCCGCTTCTTCACGGTCGCGTCGATGCGGATACACCATTCGGAGCGCACGGTTTCAGCCAGACCGAAAGCCGCAGAATCAGGATCGACCACGCATTGCGTCATGCCGTAGTGATCGCGCAGATCGATAAACAGCACCCCGCCATGATCTCGGACCCGGTGGACCCAGCCGGAAAGACGGATGGTCTGGCCTTCGTCGGACAGACGCAGATCACCGCAAGTATGGCTACGGTAGGGATGCATTCTCGTTCCTCAATTCTTGTTCAGATGTGCAGTGCGCCTCAAACAGCCAATCGCAATGTCGAGACACAGAAAACCATTACGGCCCGCGGAACGCAGGCCGTGCGCGCTGCACAAGCCATGCCCAGCGCGGAATGTCAAGGGAACGGGAAGCGATGACCAATACGAAAGGCGGGAAAAAAGCGACAGACCCCAACCGGTCTATCGGATCATGTCTTCCGGTTTCTCCTCATGGTCCACCGCCTCGGATGCCAGCTCGGCGTGAGGCCCGAGGATGTTGCGGATTTGACCGCTCATTTGAAGGTCGGTGATCCGGGTGTTGATGGCAGCGACAAACGCCCGCCCTGGCCCATTGTCGTGGCAGACGAAGGATATGGGCAGGCGAATGTTGTGGAGCGTGATCGGACTGACACGCAGGGCATCCGGCTTACCCAATTCCTCCAACGCCAGTGCCGTATCCGGATGGTGCCCAAGGAATGCATCCAGACGCCCGAGACTGAGCATTTCAATAAGCTGCTCTTCCGACGGGATCGGATAGAACTTTTCCGCGTCTCCAAGGCCGTGAATGCTGCCAGACCCTTCGATGTAACCCACCCGATACGGGTCGAAATCAGATAGAGATGTAAAAGACGCCCCGTTGGTCGTGGTGTAGACACGGAGCGATACGATATCGACAGGCTGAGAGGCGATCAAAGTTGCCGTTTGATCACCGGCATCAAGCCCCATGATATTCGTCGGAAAGAGACAGCTTCCGGTATCACCGAGGAACAGGGCCCTTGCACGGTTGAGCGGGGCAGCTCCCCTCGGCACCTTCGCAAGTTGGCCAGACAGCGCCACGTCCAGCAAAAGGTCATATTGCTTGCCGCTGGTTTCGGTCAGCCTGTGCGGAAGATAGTTCAGATAGAGCTTAACGGTATCTGGCTGTTGCGCGCCTGCGGAGGCCGGCGACAGAATAACCGACGCAAGGAACAAAAGTCCGACATGGCCAAGTCTAAGTTTCTTGCAGGTCATGATGTATACTGTCTTTGCAACGCATCGGTATCAAGCCTAACCCTCATCAAACACCCCGTGATGACCGCTCTCCGTCAGAACGAACCGTGAAAACGTCATTCTCACTGAGAGACTTGGGCGCCAATGGCATCTTCAGCATCAGTCGGCAGATTGGCGTGTGGACCAAGTACCCGGCGAATCTCTCCATCCTGGTGGAGCTGCCGGATCCGCGCGTTCACCTCTTCGATGAACTGCCTCCCGTCCGCCGTGTCGTGGCAGACGAAAGAGATTGGAAAACGCACATTGCTCACCGTGATGGGACTGACCCGCAACAAATTCGGTCGGTTCAGGTCTTCCAGCGCCAAGGCTGTGTCCGGGTGATGACCCAGGAACGCATCAAGACGTCCGAGTTCCAGCATCCGGATAAGCTGTTCTTCAGACGGAATGGGAACGAAGAGTTCATGCTTGGGGCCGAGACCTTGCACAGTCCCGGACCCCGCGATGTAGCCGACCCGTCTTGGGTCAAAGTCATCTACAGATGTGAAGGCTTTCTCCGTATCTCCGGTCGGTGTGTAAAGCCGCAGGGAAACGATGTCGATCAGTTCTGAAGACACAATTGCGTCCGGCTCGGCGACTGCGTGAAGTGCCTTGACGCTGATCGGAAAGAGGCAGCTGTCACGGTCGGACAAGAACAGTGTCAACGCGCGTTTCATAGGCGACGCTTCGCGGGCAACAGTTAGCTCAGTGCCGGCGAAAATCTCGTCCAACAGGCGGTCATACTGCTTTTTGCTGGTTTCCGTCAGCCGGTGCGGCAGGTAGATCAAATGAAGATCCGTTTCGGCATAAGCTGCCGCCACAGGGCCCGCCAGATTCAAGCCCATCGCCAAAAAGACAATGGCAATTAGACGCCTGGCATTTCTGTTTAGCGTATGCATTACCGCTCTCTACCCAGTGGCCTGCAGTAACTGCAGAGCTATTCCTGACCTCCCGTTGCGGAAGCCTCCTATTGCATTCCAGGCGTCAGGTCACCCATAAATCTAGCCATCTTCTCACAATTTGGGATGACCGCCGCTGACTGCGGCTTGCTGTGATGGGCTAACTCTTTAAATCAATTAGATATTCTATTCGCTCAGTATGTTCCAAGCACAATCACGTCAAATGACTCTGCGGTGTGGATATACAGCAGTGGTCAATCGCAAAGGCTCATCTCCTTGTTGCGAACAGACCCTGTTGCTCCGCCGGTTCAGCATGTTTGCCTAAGATCAAACGCATTCAGCAGTCTTGCAAGCATCCCCAGTCTGTTGGTTCTCTCCGACTTGAAACTCGGTCCCCGAGGTAGTGTCGTGGCAGATGAGGGTCGCCGAATACGTCGAAGTAACCAACCCTAGCCCGGTCCTGCCAATGATCGACTTTTATGGCCCTGGCTTTCTTAGGGAGAAAACCGCAGAGAGACAGCGGCAAGGGTCACAATGCTATTTGGCTTCTGATCGACATCTTCTGGTCGCAACCCAGTATCTTTTTTAAGTTCAGACAACACTTGCGACCAATCCGGATTATTCCGGTTCGAAAGATCTCGTTTTCCCAGACGATTGGGGTGAGGCAAATTTTAGCGAACACCTTTAAACGACTTAAACAGGTCGTATTGTTTTTGTAACGGACGATTGCGCGCTCAATATTCACAACAGCAGTCACCAGAACCGCGATATGCAATGATGAGAAGGCCCTCAATGCTTCGCTTTGTCGCCATCACGACCCTCTTAGTTGGCCTCCTGTCAGGAGCAATTGGCGGCATCGGTGCAGGTGTTGCGAAGGAACATCAGACACTCACGACGCCGTCCCTTGTTGTGGACCTCGACACCGGCGCTGTCTTGCATGCCGACGCGGCTGGAGATCCCTGGTATCCGGCGTCGACAGCGAAGCTGATGAGCGCGCTCGTTACGTTCCAGGCCCTGGAGCGCGGGGACGTCGACCTCTCAACGCCGGTCATCCTATCCCACAACGCGATGGACCAGTCCGCTGCATATGCCGGATTGAAGGTCGGTAATGCGATGACGCTGGAAGATGCGCTCTATGCGGTATTGGTCGGATCAGCGAATGAAGTGGCCGTCGCGCTTGCGGAAACCGTTGCAGGAACGGAGGATGCGTTTGTCGACCTCATGAACTTGGAAGCGAACCGTCTGGGGATGACCGCAACCCTTTTCACCAACCCGAATGGCCTTTTCGATCGCAAACAAACCGTATCCGCGCGCGATCTTGCGGTTCTCGGCCGCCACCTTTTTAAAGAACATCCGCAATACCACGAGATGTTCCGTACTGCTGCTGTGACCATCGATGACAGGGAACTGATCTCGTACAACGAGCTGATCACGCGTTACCCCGGAACGCTTGGGCTCAAGACCGGTTTTGTGTGTTCGGCAGGCCGCAACATCGTGGCGATTGCAGAGCGGGATGGCAAACGCTTGCTGGTGGTTGTTCTGGGCGCGACAACAGGCCGGGAACGATCAGAACGCACCGCCAAATTGTTCGACGACGCCTTTGCCGGAAACCTTTCCGCAAATGGTCAAACCCTCGCCGACCTTTCCAACGCTTTGGAGACTCGGCCGGAGGATATGCGCATGCGGCTTTGCAGCAATGAAACCGCGGCCTATGAGGCCGGACAAAACCGGCGCTATCCGATGGGCCTCCCCGGAGCGCCGAGCTATCTCAAGGATCCTGTTTCCGCCCCGACCTACAGCTTCCAGACATGGTTCGTGCCCCAGCCTGAGTTTGTTCCCGTGCCCAGCGCAAAGCCCGTGCAAGCGGTTGAGCTCATCGCCACACCACCGGCAAGCGGATCTACCGTCGAGATCGTACCACCGAGCAAACCACCCTTGCCAAGAGGCTGATTTGCCGCGGCATCCTAGGTCTGCGGCTGCCTATGTGTCGGTCAGGCTGATAGAGATGTGGAGCTTATTACCGTCTGGATCCCGGACATAAGCGCCATAATAGTCCTGATGATAATCGCGTGGCCCAGGCGCCCCTTCATCCGTCCCACCGTTGTTAAGTGCCGCAGAATGAAACGCGTGCACTCCGTCCTTGTCAGCAGAATGAAAGATGAACTGGGTGCCGTTTCCAAACGTCGCGGGCTTGTTGTTGTAAGGCGTTACGATGAACACGGTTACCCGTCCGTCTGCTTCCGCATAGCCTCTTTCGTGTTCGCCTTTAAATGCGGGCGTCATCCCGATCGTTGCAAACACCGCGTCATAAAACCCGGCTGCTTTCGCCATGTCGTTTGTCCCGATGCAAACACCGCTCAGCATGTTGAAATCCTCGTATTTACTAGGTAATTGGCAGGCCACTTCGAAGTGCGGAATAGCTGTCTCTACGATGGCTTATTGCGGATTGTCGCCGCTATAGCGATCTGTCACGACGCAAGTTCTGTTTGAAGGACAGTTTTCAGCTTGTCCAGACTGATCGGCTTTGTGAGAAAACCATTCATGCCGCTTTGGAGGCAAAGGTCCATATCCTGCTGCATGGCATTTGCGGTCATCGCGAAAATGGGCACAAGGCCGGCAGGACCTGGCAGCTGCCGAATTCGGCGCGTTGCCTCTAGGCCGTCCATCACCGGCATCTGCATATCCATGAAGATCATGCCGTAGTCGGCTGACTGCACACGATCAATGGCTTCCTGACCATTGTCCGCGATATCTGCTTCATATCCGAGTTTTTGAAGAAACCCAGTGATAACCAGCTGGTTCGTCACGATGTCTTCAACAACAAGCAAGCGCGGAAGAGACCCGGGCTCAGCTTCTGAGACTTGATGCGTAAATTCGGGTTTCGTGTCTTGCACCCGGTGAGATGTCGGCAAAGGGTTTCCAAGAAGCGTGTTCTGAATTGCGCCGCGGGTCAAAGGCTTTGGGAGTACAATCGTGTTTTGCGCAATCGCTGGCTCCAAATCCGCCGCGTCGAACACAAGGTTTGACGCCAGAATGACCTCAACAGTGTTGTAACCTAACACCATACGCGCCTGTCTTAAGAACTCATACGCTTCGGCCTCTGAGACTGCGCTGATCAGAATGGTGTCTGTCCGATTTGCAGAGAGTTTCTGCAATGCATCGGCAGATGTTGATGCGCTGACAACTGTGTGACCCAGATCATCAACCAGCGCAACGAGTGTTGTTCTTGCAAGAGGCTCTCCAACCAGACACAGCACGGTTTTCGGTGCCTGGTCCTGAGACATCGTTTTTGCAGTCTGTCCGAGCTGTTGATCGTCTTTGAGCAATGGCAGTTCAAACCAGAAGAGACTGCCTTCGCGCTCTTCGCTTTGGACGCCAATCCGCCCGCCCATCAGACTGATTAATTGGCGGGTAATCGCGAGGCCAAGGCCTGTGCCGCCATGCTGGCGGGAGGAACTTGGATCGACCTGAACAAACTTATCGAAAAGTGTTGGAAGCTGGTCCTGCGGAATGCCGATCCCCGTATCTTCGATCTCAAACCGAACCTTACCGGAAGACTTTGCCTTTGAGACCCGAACGGCAACGGTGCCCTTGTCTGTAAACTTAAGGGCGTTCCCAGCAAGATTGAGCAGGATTTGGCGCAAGCGGCCAGCATCACCCACCACACTGGTTTGAAGCTCCATGGGCAAAAAACTGACAAGGTCCAATGATCTGGAGATTGCCGCCGGAGCCAGGATCTCCAGGACGCCATCAATCACGTCCGCCAATTGAAACTCCTCGTTGGAGAGTTCCAGACGTCCGGCTTCGAGTTTCGAGAGATCCAGAATGTCGTTGATGATCGTCAGCAGTGCATCGCTGGATTCCCGGATCGTGGTCGCGTAATGCCGTTGATTGTCTGACAAAGAAGTGTCGAGCAGCAAGGTTGCCATGCCAATGACGCCGTTCATCGGTGTCCGGATCTCGTGGCTGATGTTTGCGAGGAACTGGGACTTGGCTTCATTTGCCTTCACAGCATCCGACATTGCTGTTTTGAGCGCTGCAGTGCGTTCTTCGACCTGCGCCTCCAAATCGCCGAGCGTGGAGATCAGTTTCTGATTGATCTCATAAAGCTCACTGCTCTTGTCTTCCAGGAGCCGCTCAGCTTCCTTGCGCGCCATGCGTTCGCGTTCGAAGCGCCGTTTCCATTTTATCGCGTCGGGATGATCGCTCACACCGGCCTCTCCCGGCTGATCATGAACTGTACTTCGTGCGGGCCGTTTTGATCGGTGCGTTCGATCTCCAGATCGTCCTTAAAATGCGCGCCACATCCACGTATGAGCCCATGAGCGAGGTCTCCAAAAGGCCGCTTCGATTTGTAATTCATTTCCAACTTGTCAGGTGCATGCCGGATGCAGCGGAAGGTGGGAAGCTCCGCATTCGGATAGAGCTTTTTCACCTCGACATGAATGTAGCCTTCAATGTTTTCCAGAAAGTCGAGACTGCATGTTGCCCCGCTGAAAAACTGAGAATGGGTCACGGTAAAGCGCTGAAAAAGATGCTGACCGAATGCGGTGATCAGAGCATCGATTTCCATTCCCGTCACCTTGTGCAAGGCTGCGACCAGTTTGACCATGTCTGTGTGGGAGTATTCCTGGACCGCGGTGAACCCGGTATCGACACCGACCCCGGAAATTTCCATGATCTCGTCGGCAACATCAAAGGAGAACTCGTCTTCGACCATCTCCATGAATTCGGTGAACACCACGCCAAGCATCTCTGTCGCCCCTCACCCGAATGCTTCGGGTCTCTTTGACCAGCCGCAGAACTTTCTCCCGCAGCGTAATTTGACCTGCACTCCGGTCAACACGTTTTTGCAGATCCCGTAAACGCAATCCGGCATTCCTGCTGGCCAAGCTTAAGATGATTTGGTTGCGAATGCGGAAACCGGCCTCAGACTTACCCTGAAAGGTGTAGCTGACGACGTTGACGCTTGCGGTAGCAAGATCGGGCTGCCAAAAAGATGCAACGTCAGATTTGGAGATACTCAAATGAAAGACATTGTCATCACCAGCGCTGCCCGGACAGCTGTCGGCAGCTTCGGCGGGTCCCTGAAAGACATGGCACCTATTGACCTCGGCACGGCGGCTGCAAAAGCTGCAATTGAGCGCGCTGGCATTCAGGCCGACCAGGTCGAACAGGCTTTCTTCGGCAATGTCATCCACACAGAGCCGCGGGATATGTACATCTCGCGTGTGGCCTCCCGTCAGGCCGGTGTGCCAGACCATGCGCCCGCGCTCACCATGAACCGTTTGTGCGGGTCCGGTCTCCAGGCAATTGTCTCCTCGGTCCAGGCCATCTCCATGGGCGATGGCGATGTTACCCTCGCAGGCGGCGCTGAAAGCATGAGCCGGTCCGGATATCTGATGCCTGCGGCCCGCTGGGGCCAGAAGATGGGCGACACCACCGCACATGACATGATGACCGGCGCCCTGCACGATCCATTTGGCATTGGACATATGGGTGTTACGGCAGAAAACGTTGCGGAGCAGAATAACATTTCCCGCGAACGTCAGGACGCATTCGCGCTGGAAAGCCATCGCCGTGCCAGCGAAGCGATCAGGAATGGTCATTTCAAAGATCAGGTCATCCCTCTGACCGTTGGCCGCCGCGGCAAAGAGACCGTTTTTGATACGGACGAACATGTCCGCCACGATGCCAAGATTGAGGACATTGCCAAGCTGCGTCCGGTGTTCAAGAAGGATGGACTGGTGACTGCCGGCAATGCCTCCGGGCTCAATGACGGGGCAGCCGCGATTACCCTCATGACATCTGAAAAAGCCGCTGAACTGGGTGCCACGCCGTTGGTGAAAATCCGCGCCTATGGCGTTGCCGGTGTTGATCCGGCCGTCATGGGCATTGGTCCGGTCCCGGCCATGCAGATCGCGATGAAACGCGCAGGCATCACGGCAGCCGATCTGGATGTGGTGGAATCCAACGAGGCTTTCGCCGCACAGGCCTGCGCTGTCAACGATCTACTCGGATTGCCGGGCGAAAAGGTCAACCCGAATGGCGGCGCAATTGCACTCGGCCACCCGATCGGAGCAACGGGCGCAATCATCATGACAAAGCTCATTTACGAGTTGAAGCGGACCGGTGGCTCTCTCGGTGCTGCCACCATGTGTATCGGCGGTGGCCAGGGTATTGCGATCATCGTCGAAAACGCTGGCTAACACCTGACAAAGAATCAATCAGGGGCGGCCCATGTGGCCGTCCTATTCTTTTTGCACAAGACCATGCTGAATTGGCGCGCCGTAGCCCTTGGGAGCGGGATAAAACAGCTCCGGAGAATGCTGCCCCTCTTTTTCTAAGGAAATCCTGTTGCTAGAACCGATCTAGATTCTGGCCCCGGAGCTTCCGCAATTGCTTTCCGTTCTTTCAAACCGAACATACCGCCTCCTGTTCTTTGCTCAGGTGGTAGCGCTGTTCGGCACGGGTCTGATGACCGTCGCGCTGGCTCTGCTTGCTTACGATCTTGCGGGCGCGGATGCTGGCGTTGTGCTCGGCACTGCGCTCGCCATCAAGATGATCGTCTATGTGACCTTGAGCCCGGTGGCTGCCGGATTTGCAGCCCGCTTTCCACGACGCGGATTTCTCATTTTCCTGGATCTAGTCAGAGCATCGGTCGCTCTGGCTCTGCCCTTCGTCGACGCGGTCTGGCAGATCTATGTTTTGATCGCCCTTCTCCAATCGGCATCCGCCGCCTTCACACCGACGTTTCAGGCGACCATTCCGGACATCCTGACCGACGAAGACGACTACACAAACGCCCTGTCACTCTCCCGCCTCGCCTATGATCTTGAAAACCTTCTGAGCCCGATGGCCGCTGCGCTTCTTGTTAGTGCGATCGGTTTTCATTGGCTCTTCACCTGGACCTCTGCAGGCTTCCTGGTATCGGCTGCCCTTGTGTTCAGCACCGTGCTGCCAGCGATGAAGGCGGCACAAAGCGTTTCCCCGTTAGAACGGATCAAAAATGGGGTGGAAATTTATCTCAAGACCCCGCGCTTACGCGCGCTGATGGCGCTCAATCTCACGGTCGCGGCCTCCGGCGCCATGGTGATTGTCAACGGCGTTGTTTTAGTCAAATCCGAACTCGGCCTCAGTGATACCGATCTCGCTCTTTCCATGGCGGCCTATGGCGGCGGTTCCATGGCTGCCGCGTTTCTGGTCCCCAACCTCTTGAAACGGTTTCCGGAGCGGTCTGTGATGCTCTCTGGTGGCGCGATGCTGCCAATACTGCTTCTTGTATTTGCAGCGCTTTATTCAAACCTGCCTGAACAGGCGATCTGGCCCGCGCTTCTTGTCTCCTGGGCGATCATGGGTGCCAGCATGTCCGCCGTGCTGGTCCCTTCTGGCCGCCTGTTGCGAAATTCGGCGCACGCTGAAGACCGGCCGCTTGTCTTTGCCGCACAATTCGCGCTGTCCCATGCCGGCTGGCTGATCACCTATCCGCTGGCGGGCTGGCTCGGCAGTACCGCCTCGACACCGCAAACCTTGACCGCCCTTGCGCTGGTTGCAGCACTCGCTGCCCTTGCAGCAGCCTGGCTCTGGCCGAAAGAGGATCCGAGATACCTCATCCACGATCACCCGGACCTGCCACCCGATCACCCGCATCTGGTCAATGCCCATGGCACCCGGCATGGGCATGATTTCGTTATCGACGGCCTCCATCCGAATTGGCCGGACCGATGAGTTAAGCTGCGCTCATCGGCGATCGTATGCGTAGTTCTTCTGTCTGCCCTCAGGTATCGACTGCCTGCAACAAAGGATGCCATTGGCCGCGCACTTCATGGGACTGCGCATCCGAAAAATCAAAAACCCCGGTTCCGGCTGCCGCATGCTTTGCATAGGCAACCCGGTCGGAAATGCGGCAGAGAACCGGATATCCCTTCTGGGCCAAAGTCTGTTCCAGTTCAGCCACTTGGGCAGATCTGCGATTGATCCGGTTGGCCACCACGTGAATATCCGCTTTGCCCTTCCGCACGCGTTTGATTTCCGAAATACCGTCGAGAAATTTCAAGGTCGCATTCCAGTCAAACGCGGAGGCCAAAACGGGAACCAAAATATCGGAAGCTTCGGCGATCAGTGTCTTCGCGAGTTCGGAGCGCAGACCACCCGGGCCGTCAATGACGATCGCATCCAGCCCCTTGGTCTTGTCACCGATGCTGCTCTCCTTGGTCCAATTCAGCCCGTCAATTGTGGCAAACTTGCTCGGCCGGCGCTTGACCCAGGAAAGGCTCGATTTTTGCCGGTCCGCATCGGCCAATGCAACGTCCTCACCGCGCACCGCCAAAGCGACCGCCAGATTGGTTGCGATTGTTGTCTTGCCGCATCCGCCTTTGGAATTGACCACCAAGATCTTGCGCATTCCCGCTCCCCATTCAAACGTCTTATCTGCTTGCGCCCACACTAGGCGCACATATTGCGCCTTTTCAAGATCTACATCGCCAATCGGCACCATTTCGTGGCGACAAGCTGGCAGAACTCGGGTATAGCTTTCGATCACCATGGAAGTGATTACAAAAACTGAAGACCTCGCCGCTGCCTGTCAGCGTCTTGCCACCAACGACTATGTCACCGTCGACACGGAATTTCTCCGCGAAACGACATTTTGGCCGAAGCTCTGCGTTATCCAGATGGCCGGAACCGACATGGCCTTTATCGTTGACGCTCTGGCTGAAGGCCTTGATCTAGATCCCTTTTTCGACCTGATGCGCGACGACAGTGTGACAAAGGTGTTTCACGCTGCCCGGCAGGATATCGAAATCATCTACCATTTGGGCGGCCTGATCCCGGCCCCGCTGTTCGACACGCAAGTCGCGGCCATGGTCTGCGGATTTGGGGATTCCATCTCCTACGACCAACTTGTCTACAAGGTCACAGGTGCACGGATCGACAAGTCGTCCCGGTTTACCGATTGGGCCCGCCGGCCGCTGACCGCCAAGCAGCTTGATTACGCCCTCGCCGACGTCACCCATCTGCGCGATGCCTATCAGTTCCTGAAAGCAAATCTGGCCGAACAGAACCGGACCCACTGGGTGCAGGATGAAATGACAGTCCTGACGTCGGTTGCGACTTACCGCACGGATCCAGACCAAGCCTGGAAACGCTTGAAGCTTCGCGTGCGCAAGCCGGTTGAGCTGGCTGTCATGATGGAAGTCGCCGCTTGGCGCGAAACCGAGGCCCAAAACCGAGATGTGCCGCGCAGTCGCGTGATCAAGGACGACGCCATCTATGAACTGGCCGCGCAACAACCAGTAACGGCGGAAGCGCTTGGCCGTTTGCGAACCATACCGCGTGGCTTTGAGCGATCCCGAAATGCAGACGAAATCCTGAAAGCGGTCCGCCGGGCACTGGAGATCCCAAAATCCGAGCTCCCGAAATTGCCAAAAGGACGGCAAGCGCCGGATGGATCTGCCGCGGCAGTCGATTTGCTGAAGGTTCTTTTGAAGCTCGTCAGCGAAGCCCATGGCGTTGCGGCCAAGGTCATTGCCACGGTCGACGATCTGGAGAAGATCGCGGCTGATGACAATGCGGATGTCGCGGCGATGAAAGGTTGGCGGCGGGAGCTGTTTGGAGAAACGGCGCTTAAGCTCAAACGCGGCGAAGTAGCCTTGGCATTCCAGAACCGGCAGATCACTGTTCTGGAGCAAACAACCCAGCAGGCCACACAAGCAGCAGAGTGATTACAAACTCAGTATAGAGATCTGACAAAAAGGTGCCGTTCCAGGCACCTCAGACTGCTGACAAAGTCCGTTAAATCCTCCGGCGTCATGTTCGGACTTGTTCCGAACATCCATAACATATTGAAAAATATGGACCCTCGGCACAAGGCCGAGGGTGACTATTGAGAGGTATGAGGTTTGTCATCACGCCCGGGTGCCAATTCAGGCACCTTTTTCATTTGGAATCGACAGCCTATTCGAGTGCCAGAGGGTATAATTACACGCTCACGCGGACGCTGACCGGTGCATCAATGACCTTGGACAGCTGACCGACACGCTTGCGCAGGCGCTCTCCATCGAGATCGGCCAGCTCGGCGCCAAGATCTAGCACAAGCTCCTCGCCTTCCTTGCTGATGCCTACCTTCGGCAGCATGCCACCCATAGAGGCACTCAAGAGTGACGCAACGCGCAACGTCGCCCCAAGAACCTTGGCGCGGATCCGAAGCCGGTCGGTGAACAGCTCCCGGATAACGGTCGACAGTGCGCCTTCTCTGAGCCCCTCATGACGGTAGAAGACGGCAGCAGACAAATAGGCCCGGCTTGCGTGATCGAGCCCTACGAATGATGCGTTGGAAATGATGTTAAGGCTCTGCTCCCCGCGATAGTCCGGATGCGCCCGCCAGCCAATGTCAGACAAGAGGCAGGCCGCATGCCGCAGCCGGGTTTCGTTGGCGGTCTCTTCGATCGAAAGCATTTGGAACAAGGCGTCGGACCACGCAATCAATTCCTCGGCGAATTGTGGTGATCGCGCCCGCAACACACAGAGCTCTCGGGCGGCCTCAATAACCGGATCCTGCGCCTGCATGTCCGGTGACAATTTGGAATGCAGAAGTCCTTCGCGAACACCGGTTGCAGAAAACACCAGGCGTTCCGCTTTCATGGCGGTGAGCACACGCTCCAGAACAACGGCCCCGATCGGTACAAGGGGACGGCGTTGTTTCGAAACAACTTCGGCAAGTTCCACGCCTTCCAGATCCGGAACGGTTATCTTTCGGCAGAACTCAATCGCCTCATCGGCGTTGATTTGATAGTTGTGCATCACGTGCAGCGGATAGTTTTTCTGCATCAGATGAAGACGGCCCAACGACCGCCACGTTCCACCGACCGCATAGAACGTCCGCTCGCCCGGCGGCAAATCCGGCCAATGAAAATCCTTCAGTGTTTTCTCTGCAATCTCAGAGGCCTTTTCGATGCTGCCCTCGGCCATTTCCGCAAGGCGCAGACCACCGAGTGGGAATGTCATGCCAAGGCCTGGGCCTTCGTCATCGACTTCGACGAGCTCCAGACTGCCCCCTCCCATATCTCCGACAAGTCCCCGCGGCTGCCAGAACCCTGCCGTAACGCCAAGGGCTGAAAAATAGGCCTCTTCGTTGCCGTCCAATATCCGCACCGGTGCACCGAGGATCGCCTCGACCTCTCGGACAAAGTCCGGCCCATTCTCTGCATCGCGCGTTGCAGCCGTTGCAACAATATAGATGTCCTGACAGCCTGTGTGGCGAATGAGCGCGCGAAAGCGGACCAGCTCGCCGAGTGCGGCCTTTACAGATCCGTCCGCCAACTGCCCGGTCGCCGCAACGCCGCGCCCGAGTCCCGCGAGCATCTTTTCATTGAAAAGCATCGTCGGCGTCCGCGCCTTGCGCTCATAGATCACCAGACGAACGGAGTTGGATCCGATGTCGACCACAGCGATTGGGCCGGTGCCGTTAAGCCGGCCGCGCGCCGGCTGATGTTGGGAAGACATCAAAGGTCAATCCTTGCCCTTGCGGCCTGTCGGCGGGCAGCTTTTCTGACCACCGATCTTGAATGTGCCTGCACTTAACGTCATCGGATCACAGGGTCAATTCCAGAATTGCAGTTTCCGCCGCCCATCTGACGGGTCCGGGATGCGGTTGGCATCATCGTCTCTTTGTTCGCTTAACGAAAGGCTTCGGGCGGTCGCTTTTCAATGACTTTCCGCGGCCGGACAAGGACGGATTCGTCATGAAATAACGATGGGCGTTGAACGGCTCTTCATTGGCACCGGGTTCAATCCGCTCGTGGCTGCCGTTTGAAAGGATGCGCCAGCTTTGCTGATTGTCCTTCAAGTTGGCCACCATGATCTGATCAAGGACCTGCTCATGCACGGTCGGTGTTGTCAGCGGCACCAACACTTCCACACGGCGGTCGATGTTGCGTGGCATGAGGTCGGCAGAGCCAATATAGACATGCGCTTCAGGGGATGGCAGGCCATGACCGTTGCCGAAACAGAAAATCCTTGAGTGCTCCAGGAAGCGGCCCACGATGGATTTCACCCGTATGTTATCGGACAATCCGGCAATCCCCGGCCGGAGGCAGCAAATACCACGGATGACCAGATCGACCTGAACACCCGCCTGACTCGCCTTGTAGAGCGTGTCGATGATTTCCGGATCGACCAGGCTGTTCATCTTCATCCAGATCTGTGCCGGACGGCCCGCACGGGCATGTTCGATTTCCGCTTCGGTCAACTCGATCATGCGGCTGCGCAGATTGACCGGAGACACAGCCAGGTGATTGAGCTCTGCCGGCTCCGCATAACCGGTGATGTAGTTGAAGACCCGCGCGGCATCCTCGGCAACGCCAGGATCATCGGTAAAGAAAGAAAGATCCTCGTATATCCGCGCCGTGATCGGATGATAGTTGCCGGTCCCGATATGGCAGTACGTCTTCAGCTGCCCATGCTCCCGCCGGATTACCATGGAGAGCTTCGAATGGGTCTTCAACTCAATAAAGCCGAAGACAACCTGAACGCCGGCACGTTCCAGATCGCGGGCCCATTTGATGTTGGCTTCTTCGTCAAACCGTGCTTTCAGCTCGACCAGAGCGGTGACCGATTTTCCGGCCTCGGCCGCCTCCGCCAGCGCCTTGACGATCGGCGAATTGTTGGATGTCCGGTAGAGCGTCTGCTTGATCGCCACCACATCCGGATCTCTTGCGGCCTGGCGTAAATACTGGACGACGACGTCGAAGGACTCATACGGATGATGGACAATGATGTCCTTCTGATGAATTGCTGCAAGGCAATCACCGCCGTGCTCCCGGATGCGTTCCGGAAAACGGGCCGTGTAGGGCTCAAATTTCAGATCCGGCCGCTCCAGATCCACAATCTGGGACAAGTTGTTCAGCGCCAGCAGCCCTTTGGCAAGGAAGATCTCCTCCCCGTCCACATCCAGGGCATCTGCCACGAACTCCTGTAAGGCGGGCGGTGTCGTTTCCTGAATTTCCAGACGGATCACCGATCCGCGCCGGCGGCGTTTCAGGGCGCTTTCAAACAAGCGCACCAGATCTTCCGCTTCCTCCTCGATTTCCAGATCACTGTCGCGGATGACCCGGAAGGCGCCTTTGCCGCGGATTTCGTACCCCGGGAACAAACGGTCGATGAACAGCGAGACGACCTTCTCGATCGCAATGAATCGTTCGGCCCCGTCACTGGTCTTGGGCATTTGAACAAACCGGGCGACCTGACTTGGAATGCGCAGCAGCGCGATCATACTGCGCCCGCCGCCGGTCGGCGCCAGCTCAAAGACGATTGAAAACCCGAGATTCGGAATGAACGGGAACGGGTGGGCAGGATCGATGGCAAGAGGCGTCAACACCGGGAAAATGTAGGATAGGAAATGGTCTTCCAGCCATTGTTTTTCGTTGGCATCCAAGAGGTCGCCGTGAAGGATCTCGATGCCTTTTTCAGCAATCTCACCGCGCAACTCACCCCAGATCTGCTGTTGGGTTGCCTGCAACTGATGAACAGCTTCGCTGATCTTCTCCAGCTGCTCTGTCGGCGTCAGCCCGTCATCGGAAAGATGGGTCACTTCGGCCCGTTGCTGGCCCCGCAGACCGGCGACGCGCACCATGAAAAACTCATCCAGGTTGTTGGCTGAAATCGACAGGAACCGGACCCGCTCCAAAAGCGGATGGTTGCGGTTCATGGCTTCTTCCAAGACCCGGAGATTAAATTGCAACCAGGACAATTCGCGGTTCATGAACCGGGCTGTCGATGTCGGTAGATGCTCAGCCGTATCCCGCGCCGCCTTGATGTCCGGGTGGTTGGGCACCTTTTGCACTGAGGATGCAGTGTCAGGTGCGTCAACAGTCTCGGTCATAAGGGTTCCTCCGGTCCGAAGCATTAGCTCAACTCAGCATGTTGCCGGGTCGCTTCTGGTCATAACATCTGAAAGCTCAATGGCCTAGGCTGTGTGGCCTTTAATCGGAGCCTGTGACAGTTTCAAGAACGCGGCCCGCGAGCGGCTTGGTGATCTTCACCCGGCCGGCAAGGGCTTCCCGGTCGATAGCATCCACGGCCCTCAGAGCAACCTCCAGCGACCGTTCCATGCGGACGACCAAGTAATCCACAACACCGATATCAACGGCGATCTGCCGGTCCGCAAACAGCTTGACCAGAACCCGCCGCAGCAGATCGTCATCCGGCTCTAGCACTTCGACCGGTGTTGCCGCGCGCAACCGTGACATCAGATCCGGCAAGGATATCTTCCAGGACGCCGGCCATGTGCGGCTGGTGATCAAAACCGTCTTGCCCACCTGACGCGCCGCGTTCAACAAATGAAACAGGGCCGTGTTGTTGACGCCGCGATGTGCATCTTCAACGACGCAGGCGGGTGCTGAGACAAGCGCGGAGACGCCAGCCTCGGTCAAATCCCGCGCCTGGATAACTTCAGCGCCGGTCTCATCACGAAAAGCCTCGACCAGGTGCGTTTTACCCGAACCGACTGGACCTGCGAGGATGATGACGGGCGACGGCCACTCCGGCCAACGCTCCAGCAGCTCAAACGCCGCCCGATTGGATTTGCCCACAAGGTAGTCTTCGCGGCCGAGGGCAGCATCATGCGGCAAATCCAGGGGCAACTGGCGCGGTGTTTCCGCCATCTTAACTCGTCTACTCGTTGGCTCCCTCTTGGGAAGCGGTGTCCTCAGGCCCGATTTTACTCAATCGGCGGCTCCCGGTGTAAACCGGGCTCGCTAGGTACTGCTTCAGCGCAAAACGTGCAAGCACGCCAATCATGGCCGCTGCCGGAACAGCAATCAACATCCCCACGAATCCAAAGAGATATCCAAAGGCAAACAGCGCGAACATGAGCGTCACCGGATGAAGGCCTGTGCTGTTTCCAACCAGTTTCGGCTGGAGGATATTCCCTTCAAGAAACTGCCCGACCGCAAAAATTGCACCGATGACAAGGATCATGGGCCATTCCGGCCAGAATTGCACGACCCCGACCCCCATGGAGACAATGAAACCCAGTCCCGCACCGACAAACGGGATGAAGCTGACAAGGCCTGCGCCCATTCCGATCAAAAGACCAAAATTCAGCCCGGCAACGGCGAGCGCGATGGCATAAAACGCGCCCAGCAAAAGACAGACCGACAATTGCCCGCGAACAAAACCGGCAACAGCGCCATCCATCTCGCGGGCAAGGCCGCGAATTTCCTCAAGATGATCGCGTGGCAGCCAGCCGTCGATCTTTGCGATCATGTGATCCCAGTCGAGCAGCAGGTAGAACGCTACGACGGGCGTGATAACGAACAGAGACAAGATCGACAGAAGCGCTTGCCCGCCGCTCCAGACCGATTGTGCCAGTTTGCCGACAAACGCCGCGCCCTGCCCTACCATTTCGGCCATGCTTGCTTGAAGATCTACAAGATTGATCCCGGCAGCCTCTGCAAGACGCTGACCCATTTGCTCGTTCACCAGACCCTGAAGCTGGCGCACCAGCTCCGGAAAGCGCTCAAGAAACGATGCCAGCTGGTTTCCGAGAACCGGCAGCAGCAAGATAAAAAACAGAATGAGCAAGAAGACGAACGCCAGCAGAATGGTGAACGTTGCCCAAAGACGCCCCATGCCCAGTTTTTCCAGCCTATCGCACACCGGGTCGAGCAGGTAAGCAACGGCAGCGCCAGCCACAAACGGCAGCAGCACGCCTGAAAACACATAGAGAAACGCGCAGAAAGCAAACAGGGAAATTAGCCAGAACTGGATCTGGCGGCGCAATGTCATGTGTCGGTTTCCTTGTTCCGGTTACGGCTCGCCGATGGCGCGGTACTCATCCCTGCGCCTAGCACTCTTTTGTTGTCTGCAGTTAGGATGTCAGGGGTTGGCAGGTCAAGGGTCCGGCATTTGCCGGTGACTTCACCCTCCCGGCTCTTGTTTTCTGAGGCCCCAGGCTGTAAGCGCAGCAGGCAAAGCCAACCGCAGCCAGCTTTGGAGCGCCTCATGAGCCAATCGTCTTCTTCCGGTTCCAACGGTTTGACCTATGCCGATGCCGGGGTCGACATCGACGCTGGCAATGCTCTGGTCGATCGGATCAAGCCGCTGGTCAAGGCAACTTCCCGCCCCGGTGCAGACAGTGATATTGGCGGTTTTGGCGGTCTCTTCGATCTTAAGGGCGCCGGGTTTGCCGATCCGGTTCTGGTGGCCGCCAATGACGGTGTTGGAACCAAGCTGAAGATCGCGATTGAAACGGGCCAGCACCGCACCGTCGGGATCGATCTTGTTGCCATGTGCGTCAATGATCTGATCGTTCAGGGCGCTGAGCCTCTGTTTTTCCTCGACTATTTTGCAACCGGCGCGCTGGATGTCGACACGGCCACTGATGTGGTCGCTGGTATTGCCGATGGCTGCAAGATGTCGGGCGCTGCCCTGATTGGCGGTGAAACCGCCGAAATGCCGGGGATGTATGCCGCAGGCGACTATGACCTTGCGGGCTTTTCCGTCGGCGCTGTGGAGCGCGGCGAAATCCTGCCGCGCAAGGATGTTGCAGACGGCGATGTGCTGCTGGGTCTCACATCTTCCGGTGTCCATTCCAACGGTTATTCGATGGTGCGCAAGATCGTAGAGCTCACCGGATTTGAATGGTCAACCGCGGCGCCCTTCGCAGAGGGCCAGACCCTTGGCGAAGCGCTGATGGCCCCGACGAAGATCTACGTCAAACCGCTGCTTGCCGCCTTGAAGGAAACCAGCGGTATCAAGGCGCTCGCTCACATCACCGGCGGCGGCCTGCCAGAGAACCTGCCGCGTGTTCTGCCAAAAGGGTCTTCTGCGCGCATTGACCTCTCCAAGATATCCGTTCCGCCGGTTTTCTCCTGGCTCGCCGAAAAGGGCGGAGTTGCGGAAGCTGAAATGCTGCGCACCTTCAACTGCGGCATCGGTATGGTTGTCGTGGTTGCAAGCGATGAAGCCGCAGCGGTCTCGGACGCGCTGCAAGCAGCCGGTGAAACCGTTGTCGAAATCGGCCGGATTGAAACAGCTGGAAGCAGCCCCGTCTTGTTTGACGGCGCACTCAAGCTTTAATCCGCCAACACTGATCCGAAAGCCATAATCCGAAACCGGAGGCCTGCCATCATGAGCCGCAAAAAGACCGCCATTTTGATATCCGGCCGCGGCTCAAACATGGGCGCCTTGATTTCCGCGGCCATGGATCCGGCTTTTCCGGCAGAGATCTCGCTGGTCATTTCCAACCGGCCCGACGCCAAGGGCCTTGAACGGGCCCAGGAATTCGGGATTGCCACTGCGGTTGTCGATCACACGGAATTCGGCGGCGACAGGCAAGCCTTTGAGCGCTCCGTCGATGACGTTCTCAAAGCCGCCAGGATCGAGCTTGTCGCCCTGGCCGGCTTCATGCGGATCCTCTCACCTTACCTTGTCAACGCCTGGGCGGGCCGGATGATCAACATTCACCCGGCCTTGCTGCCGTCTTTCAAGGGCCTTGCCACCCATGAACGGGCGCTCGAAGAAGGCGTCAAACTGCACGGCGCCACAGTGCATTTTGTCTCTGCTGAAATGGATGACGGACCGATCATCACACAAGGCGCTGTCCCGGTCCTCGATCAGGATACGCCTGACAGCCTCGCGGCTCGGGTATTGGACGTGGAACACAAGATCTATCCGAAAGCCCTGCAACTGGTGGCGTCCGGAAAAGCCAAGATCAAGGGTGGCACCAAAGTCGCCACCGGCGATGCGGACGAGACCGTTGCACCGCTGATCTGGCCTTAACCCCTCACCGCACTCCGATTTGCTCCATAGATATCTTGCGTCCGAAAGCCCGTTCGGCGTTTTTGTAGGCGAGTTTTTCGGCGATCTCGCGCGGGAACTGGGAGAGCCACAGGCGGTTCATGTCCATGATCGCCGAGTAGTTCTCCCACTGGCTGTTCACCCAGGTGTCGCTGCCGATCATCAACCGGTCCTGGAAATCGAGAATGATCTCCACCCACTCGGGGCTGAGCTTGTCGCCCGGTCCGGCAATTTCCCATTCCCTCAAAGAGGTGTCCGCAAGAAGATCCGGAAATTCCTCCATCAGCGCGTAGACCTCTGATGCCGGCGTAGAGAGGCCGGCATGCGCCCAGATGACCTTCACATCCGGGTCCAGTGAATAGAGCCACCGGATCGGTTCCGCGCCGGAGTGGACGTGCAAGTAGATATCCCGGTCCTTCGCCATCTTGATGATCTTGCGGAAGAGCGGTTCATCAGATGTGTCCAGACGGTGGATGTGGAATTCACCAATACCCTCGTGCGGATAGGTTTCAAGACGCGCCTCCAGATAGGCGTCCATCCCCTCCGTCTTGGTCCAGTTTGAGGACCCGGCCGCGCCGTGGTAGGGCCGAAGCTCCGGGACGATGCGATTGGGGGCATATTCCCAGAGCATGATCGTGCCGTCATCCGGCGTGGACGACACCAGGGCCATGGCGACCCCGTTTTCGTCCATCAGTTCGATGATGGTGTCGACCGGAAACCTTTGCCATGCCGGTTCCTTGTAATGGACATGCGCATCGAACAGCGGAACATCCTTGATCGCTTCACCGATTGGCAGCCCATCGGGTCCGCCCGCATGTGCCGTTGAGAACGCGCTGAGCGCCAGGATGGCAGTGGCAATCGATTTGAACTCCAAACGTCTTCTCCCGGCGTTATCAATCTGGCCTTTCAGTATAGAGGCCTGATGAAATGCCGAAAGGCGCACCGCGTTCGAAAAACATCACTCTCGGATTCACCGAACTGCCGCGGGATGACAAGTTTGATTGACTGCACTATACAGTCAATATGAAGTCAATTTGGAAAGTGATCGACAATGACCGACTGGTGCCCTGACCTCAGCCGCAGCGCAGCGCCCCGCTACCTCGCGCTTGCAGACAGCATTGAGGAGGACATTGCATCGGGCGTCTTGAAAACCGGAGACCGGCTGCCTGCACAACGTCGACTTGCCGTTCAACTCGGGCTCGACTTCACCACGATTGCGCGAGGTTATAATGAAGCGCGCCGCAGAGGCGTCATCTCCTCGCTCGTCGGCAGCGGCACATTTGTCTCAGGTGACAAGAATACGCTCCCGACCGGCGTGCTGCCGCAAAATCCAACGCGGGTGGCTGCTCCTGATTTTTCCATGAACCTGCCACCTGAGCCGAGTGCCCCCGAGCTTCAGGCGAAGATGCAGAAAAGCCTTAGCGTGCTCTCTGCCGATCTTCTTGGCCTGATGCGCTATCAGACCTTTGAGAGCTCGGAGCAAGACGTGAAAGCGGCCAGCCTCTGGCTTCACCAGGCTGGACTGGCGCCAGACACTGACTGCATTCTGATTGCGCCCGGAGCCCAGGCAGCACTTGCCGCGATCCTGACGACACTGACAGACCCAGGCGATCATATCGCGTGCGAGACTATCACCTATCCAGGTATAAGATCTCTCGCGGCCCAAATGGGTCTGCAGCTTACCGGGCTGGACATGGATGACGACGGAATTGTGCCGGATGCATTGGAAAAGACATGCAAAACAGGCGACCTGAAAGCGCTTTACCTTAATCCAATGATCCAAAACCCGACCACATACACGATGCCGGAGGACCGGCGCCGCGCAATCGCAAGTATCGCGGCCCGGTATGCTGTGCCGATCCTGGAAGATGATCCTTACAGCCCCTTGCTGTCCTCCGCTGCACCGCCGCTCGCGGCAATCGCCCCCCGGAACACATGGTACATCGGATCCTTGTCGAAGACACTCGGCGCGGGGCTTCGCCTTGCCTACGTGCAAGCGCCGACAAAGAAGGCCGGTTGGCAAGTCTCCCGCGCGCTGCGCACAAGCCAGGTGATGCCTGCCCCGCTCACCGTTGCGCTTGCAACGCAGTGGATCCTGGAAGGAACAGCGGCCAAAATCTGCGCGGCCGTCGTCAGAGAATGCGCAGAGCGGCAAAAGCTTGCCGCGCACTATTTTCAGGACCTAACGCACCGCACAGACCCGAACGGTTTTCATCTGTGGCTCTCACTTACCAACGGCTGGACCCGCTCAAGTTTTACAAGCCAGCTGCGCGGTCTTGAGATCGGCGTGACGGAAAGTGATGCGTTCACAGTTACCGGCTCGTCGCCGGAGGCTGTACGCCTGTGTCTGGGCGGCCCTGTTCCGCGCACCAATCTGAACACGGCGCTGGAGACGATCGCAAGCCTCCTGGACAGCTCCCCGGAACAGGCGTCCGCCTATTTCTGACTGGCCGAGTTCGCTGCAGAACCAAAATGCCGCACCGGCCCTGCTTGCGAAACTGGTTCAATTTTGAGATATTGACTGCAGACAAAATGACGTCAATTTTAAAATTGACTGCATATATCGGACAGGAGAAGACCTGACCGGAAAGGCTTCAAACATGAGCACACAGCATCACTGGCCCAAACTGCCCCCGCTTCAAACCGGCATTCGTGGCCGCTGCCCCCGCTGCGGTGAAGGCAAGATTTTTGACGGCTTTCTCACCATGGCCAAGGGCTGCAAGGTGTGCGGTCTAGACTACAGCTTTGCCGATCCGGCCGATGGCCCGGCCTTTTTCGTGATCTGCTTTGGTTGCATCCCCGCAGTGGCTTTCGGCATCTGGTTGGAAATCGCGTTTACCGCGCCCTACTGGGTCCATCTCGTCACAACCTTGCCGCTGATCCTGTTGACCTGCATTCCCATGCTGCGCCCACTGAAAGGCTGGCTGATCGCAAGCCAGTATTTCTACAAGGCCCAGGAAGGCCGCCTGGTAACGGCCGACGACGCCGAACCGGACGCCAACTCGGCGAGCAACGCGACGAGTTAAATAAACCCACAGCGACACTGAGCCTCCCGCTGTCGAAGGCGGTCGCTGCGCGGTGTAATAGCGTCTCCTACGCTTCCAACACGATCGGGAATGCCGGTTCGATACCTTCCCACAGGCATTGAACCGGCTGCACCGCCCATCCGGCCCCGCCCCACCCCTCAATCCCGAGGGAGGGGGCCGGACGGGATTTAAGGGTATCCAATCCCTAGTGTCCGCCGCCGGCCAGTCCGACACCGGTGACCAAAGCGATCCAAACTTTGATCCGCAGTCCCCAAGCCTTGATGATCCCGAGCCCGCTCAACACGTGGCCGGCCAGGCCATGACCAAAATTGCGATCATAGGTCTGCACGATACATCCACTGCCGTTGACCAGAAGTTGCTCGTGTTCCGGGTGAACCATTTCAAGGAGCACGGTAACTTCACCTCTGACCGAAAACTGGGAAGGTTCCAGCAAACGGCCGGTCGCGGTTATCTGACCCGCAGCGATCTCCGGCTGGATCCCTGCAATTCGCGCGGGAAGAACGGAATCGACCATTGCAACATTGAAGTTCGTGTCACATGCAACCTCAGCCGGCATGCCGACATAAAGGACCGATCGAGCAACCTGAGAGAAGCCCGCAAGGACACGCCTTGGATGCTCCGGATCCCGGTCCGGTATGATGATCATGGCCGGGTTGGTCGCGATCTGGGACGCTCTGGCTCCCACATGCAGGGTCAATTGATCGATCATTCCGTCCACCTGAGAGCGGACAACGGTTTTCTCGAGTTCCACTTGCGCCTGCTTTAACGCCGCCTCGGCACTGGCCCGCTGAGCCGGGATAACTTCTTCAAGCTGAAGGTTGGCCTCGTCGAGCATCGCCTGCGCCTGGGAAACCTTGGCCTGAGCCGCATCCCTGTCGGCAACAGCCGCTTCATAACGGGTCGCCGTATAAGCAGCAGACTGGCGGACCCGCAACTCCTCCTGGTCTTCAAAGACCTCGATGGCCTGCTGCAACACCGCCTCTTCGCGATCGAGAGACGCCTGTGCGGACCGGACCTGCGCTTGCGCAAGAGCAAAAGCCTTGTCGATTTCGGCCAATTTCAGTTCGGCGGTCCGAACCGCAGCCTGTTCCGTTTCATCACTTACGGTGAAGAGAACCTGTCCCGGCTCCACCCTGGTTCCATTATCGACGGCAATCTGGGTCACGGTACCACCGTTCTCACTGACAACGGGCACGGTGCGGAACGGTACAAACCCCGTGTAGGACTTCGGATAATAATAAAAGACGGTGAAGAACACTGCGAATGCCAATGCCAGCCAGGCAAAGAGCGCAATGTGAACATTGTAGAGTGTGATCGGAATGCCGCGCCAGCGCAAATAAAGGATCCGCAGGACGAACGGGATTGAGGTAACGGTCAACTCAATCATTGCCAGTTCCTCCTTTGGATGTGTCAGAAGGTTTTACTGGTGATGGGGGCGGCGTATCTGGCCGTTCAGGTTCAAGATCATCAGACTCTGCTGTCACCGTTTGGCCGGAGGCTTGTTTGGGTGCGGTTTGGACCCGTTTTCCATCCCGGTCGTGCTCACCAAGATGCTCATGCTGCAGCTCTTCGAGCATGATTCCCTCAAGCTCCCCCTTCAGCGTGTGTTCTTTCATCGGCTCAAACCAGAGCATCAGATCCCGTGCGAGAGCCGTCGCAATCAAGGAAAGCGGCAGGAGAATGCTGAAATGGCTTAAAGGCGGGAAAATCTCATACGCAAACGCAATCATCAAGAGGGTCGGAATTGTGGTCTGAAGGGGTGTTCCTTCATTGTGCTTCTCCGCGAACCGATCGAACCGCGCGTACATATGGAAGACAGCAAACAACAAAAGAAACAGGAGCACGAGCGCAGAAAACGCTGTGGTGTCCGTCTCACCGGGGCTTGACCACCATGGAACTGTCTGCCCCGCGACATCAGACGATGATGCCCTGGCTGAAATTGAAAGAAGTGCAAAAAAAAGCAGCAAAAATACCCTGCAAATGAGTTGGCTTGGTTTCATATATTGCCACTCCAATCAGATAAAAAACGTTCGGTATGAAATCGGCAAGCCTCGTCCTTTAGGCCTTTCTAGACAATGACTCTGAGAGTTTGAAAATCAAGATTGTATTCTTGGTTTTACAAACCGTTTATCAGTCTTTTGGTGTCTTCCGCGCCTAATTCTGAATAACGAGACCCAATAAGTACGTTCGCGATTTTCAGATGAACGCTTTCGTGTGAAACAGCAAACACATGACTCTTTGCTACTTTAAGTTATATTATATTCGCAGCTCGCCTCTTTGTGGAGACAACTATGGCTCGACTTATAACCGCCTTCATTTTCCTAATGCTCGCCCCACAATCGATTTTTGCGCAAGAAATAATCGATCGTGAGTTTTACCGAGGGTACTTCAGTGACCCAAGCATCATTGTATTGAACACATTCCGACCCATGAAAGCTGGTGACTTAGTCAAAATATTTGGACCTCAAAACTATCGAGTTCACAGTCTTTCCAATTGCATCAGATCAAATCGTAGCACTTCACCGCTTCGGCAAAAAAGAACACTCGCTGTCAAAACAACTAGTCAAAACATCGATTGGTATGAGAGTTTTACCATAAATGGCGGAGTTCTCGGTTTAGGAGGATCCTACGAAAACACTATTTCCCGGCAAGACACCGCAACTTATTCGGGTTCAGGAAACCAGTCCGCATTCCGAGCTTATGCTAGCGATCTGGCGATTGGTCTTTTCGACATACCAACAGTCATAGATGCATCCAAGTGCCCCAAATATCTTAATTGGGCAGGTGCTACTGGTGGGTGGGTAATACCGGAGACCGTGTACTGGTTCGAAGGAGATCTCGGAGTTTCCTCAACAATTACGCTTAAAGCTCAGCAAGAGTTTTCGCTATCGCTGGATGCAATTGCACCACTGGTTCGACAGGTCCCCTGGGCATCAGCTGTACTCAAGTCGACATCATTGAGCGGGAAAAACGTCGACGAGTTTTCATTCACCACAGATATGAACGCGAATTTTCCGGGATCTGATAAAGACGTGGAGCCGACCGCTCTTGCACTACGCCCGCTATATATTAACCCCGAAATCGCATCGGAAATCAGTCGATTGTTCCGAAAACATCTTGAAGAAAACATTACGGATACCGAGAAAGTAAAGGCCGTGATTCAAGAACTCCCAGAGCTGAACACTAAAAGCGAAGGAAGCCTAATCAATCGCGTTTTCGCACCAAGCGACACCATATATCGCGAATGGATCTCCGAAACAAATGAGCAAGTCGAACGAAATCGGCAAATAGCTTATGATGTAAGAAGAACTCTTGTTATGAACTATCTACTGTACGAAGGGTAGCTTGAGCATCTAAACCGCCCGCACCCACACCGCTGTGTCGTGATAGGCTGCGCCGCCGTAAGGGGCGACCGGGTCGGCGCCGGTGAGCGTGTTGATGCCGCGGCCATCTTCAAAAGCCTCGTTCGGCCAGATGCCTTCCGAAATCACCGTGCCCGGTGCGACCGTCTCAACAAACCGCGCATGAAGCGTGACCGCGCCGCGCGCATTGCCCATCTTCACTTTGGCACCATCGGCTATTCCAAACGTTTCGGCATCCTGAGGCCGCAGCCAGACTTCCGGCCGAACCTCCTTTTTGCGCGAGCCGTCGGTCTCGTTGAAGCTGGAATTCAAGAAAGAGCGCGCCGGCGCCGTCACCAGCCGTAGCGGGCATTTTTCGTTTGCGGCTTCAATTGCATCCCACTGATCTGGAAATTCGGGCATCTGCTGCCACGGACCGAAGGGATCGCCAGCTGGCTTATTGGGGGCAGCGGAGCGGCCCCAGTCCGGCTTAAAGTGAAATTTCTGATCCGCATGACCGAAGCCGTTCAGGTAATGCGCCTCGGCAAAATCGGGCTGCAGATCGATCCACTTGTTTGCTTCCAAATTCTGCAAGGTGCCATAGCCGGAACTTTCCAGCATCCAGGCGATATGGTCGCGCGCGCTCTTCTCAAAACCAGCATGAGATTTTGAATCAACGCGAGCTGCGATCTTATTCAAAACAAACAGGTTTTCCTTTGGTCCTTCAGGCGGCTCGACCACCTTTGGACCAAGCAGAAGATACTGATGGCCGCCGCCCTTGTAGATATCGTCGTGCTCGAGGAATTGCGTTGCGGGCAGGACGATATCCGCCATTTCGGCGGTTTCCGTCATAAACTGCTCGTGGACGACGGTGAAGAGATCCTCACGCTCGAACCCCTTGCGCACAAGCTCCTGTTCTGGGGCGACCGACATCGGGTTGGTGTTCTGGATCAACATGGCCTTGACCGGAGGCCCGCCCAACAACGCGTCCTGATCGCCCGTCAGAATACGCCCGATGAGGCTTTGATCCAGCGTCCGGACAGATGGATCGATCAGACTGTTCGCCTCGATCATCTCCTTGTTCAGTTGGTAGATCGCGCCGTTGTTGTGAAAGGCACCGCCGCCCTCAACTTGCCAGGCACCGGTGACCGCTGCGATGGAGGCGGCCGCATGCATGGCTACCGCGCCGTTACGCGCGCGGGTGAACCCGTAGCCGAGACGGAAGAAGGTCTTCTTGACCTCGCCGATCATCCGGGAGACCTCTTCAATTTGAGCCACTTCAAGACCGGTGATCGCGGCTGCCCATTCCGGTGTCCGCGTTTGAAGATGTGATTCCAGTTCCTTCGGGAAGTCCGTGTATTTGCTCAGATAATCCCAATCGGCAAAGCCATCCCGGAAGAGCACATGCATGATCGCACAGGCAAGTGCGGCATCGGTCCCCGGTTTCAAGATCAGGCCAACATCCGCCTGTTTCATGGTCTCGGTCTTGTAGACGTCAATGACAATGATCTTGGCCCCGCGCGCCTTTCGAGCCGCAATCGCGTGGGTCATGACGTTGACCTGCGTTGCAACCGCGTTGGTGCCCCAGATCACGATTTGGTCTGAGACGGCCATTTCGCGCGGGTCAGGCCCGGCCAGTTTGCCGGTGCCTGCGACATATCCAGTCCAGGCCATGTTGGTGCAGAAGCTGTCGAACTGGCGGGAGTAGCCCTTGGCGTGGCGCAGGCGGTGAATGCTATCGCGTTGCACCAGCCCCATGGTCCCGGCGTAGTGATACGGCCAAACGCTCTCGGCGCCGAATTCGGCTTCTGCTTCCAGAAATTTTTGGGCAATAAGGTCCAGTGCGGTGTCCCAGGAGATTTCCTCAAACCGCCCTTCCCCTTTCTTGCTGACCCGCCGCAAGGGCTTCAGCAAGCGTTCCGGGTGATAAAGCCGCTCGGCGTAGCGGGCGACCTTTGCGCAGATAACACCGGCGGTATAGGCATTGTCCTTGGCGCCGTTCAGCCGCTTAACATCGCCATTGGGATAAAAATGAACATCCAGCGCGCAGGTGGACGGGCAATCATGCGGACAAGCGGAAAAGGCAGATTTTGGCGGCTGCTGCGTCATGGATCATTCCGGTCTTTGAACACGAGCGATCCTTATCCCTTTTCGCGCGCACAACCGTCAAGCACAGCTTTGTTCGGGTGACATTTGCGAGTGAGCAGACCCGGATGTGTTAGCGCAACTTGATGCGTGCATCGCGGTCGTGCCATTTGGTCTGAAATTCCTCGGCACTGACCACACCATCCTTGTTCTCGTCCATCAGGTCGACCCAGGTGCCCGAATTCGACATGAATTCACCGGCTGACACTTTGCCGTCGCCGTCGACATCGTTCAGGTCGAGCCCCATCAACATGGACGTGTCCTCGGACCCCGAAGCTGCCCCCGTTTCGGCGCCCACAGTGAACTCGTCGCTGTCCAGAAATCCATCCTTGTTGGCGTCAAGCTTTGCAAACAGAGCTTGCCTGCGCTTTTCGGCTTCTTCGAGGGAGACAGCGCCGTCGTTGTTTACATCCCATCGTTCAAGAAAACTGGCCCCGGCATTGTCAGCCGCCAAAACATGCGTTGCGCCCAACACGCCCGCAAAGAGTGCCGGCAAAAATATTGGTTTCATAAAAGCCCCCAGTTTCAATCCGTGGGCAGGACACACTGTCCAAAGATGACAAGGGTGCGCATGCCCACGCACCCTTGTCTCCTTATTCAGCTGCCACTGCAAGGGCCGCGCCCACCTTGCCGGCGCTGACCATGACGCAGCCCAGCCCCCGGGGGTGGCGGGCGGTGACCACCCTGAAGGAAACGGGGCCGGTGGCCGCCCTGTGCTTGGATTAGTGTCAGAGCCGCTCCGCTGTTATCCGCCATTGCCGTGAAATCGATTGTCGGCACACTGCTTTCGGGATCAGCTGCAAGCTCGGCAAACTGGCTTTCGGCATCATCAACTCCCCCATCCGCGCGGCGTTTCAAGCGCTTGAAACTGCTGTCCGCAGATCCCATCCAGCAGCGCGGAATGTAAGGAAAACTGTCTGTCAGGACGTAGTGATAGGTGCCGTTCGGATATTCCGGGGTAACGGCGAACCGGCCGTTGCACTGGTCCAGATCCCCTGCGCCTGCGACATACGCCCAATCCTGGGTGAACTTGCCATTGTAGCGCCCGCCAGGCCCGCTCGACCGGGTTCCGCTCTTGATCCGGTAACTGCTGTTCAGCTTTTTCACCGCCGACGTCTGCTCAGGGTTCGAATAGCCATACGGCCCGTAGATCGGAAATCCATCCGCTGCCCATCCGATCAGCGTGGGAACTGAACTACCGCCTTCAGCGGCCAGAACGCCGGTCGGAATGCCATGATAGTGGTAGGTCCCATCCGGCTGCACATGGGCATTGTATTTGTCGAGCCCCAACTTGCAGGCCCCGCCCAGCGCTTCATAATTCCAGCCCGAACGGCGATCATTCTGCCAGTATTCCGCTGTTCCCGGATCCATGACAACGCCGTTGATCGCAATGCCGAACACAGCCCCTTGGGCGTTTGACGCACGGCCGGTTTTGCGGGGAGTGAGCGGGACTTTCAGATTGTAGTTTTTCTTGGAAATCGAATGCGGATTGTTCCGGTTCGGAAAGGTGCCTGGTTTCTTGATCGGATAACCATCGGCGCGGATCCGCCGTGTGTTGCCGTCGACGGTGATGTCGGCTGAGGCTTTGGCTTCAGGAACCAGAAGCTCCAAAACATCTTCTCCGAAGTGGTGATGTTCAAGCGCTTCTTCACCTGTCAAAGGCGCCGAACTGTCATGCGCTGCGGCTGGTGAGGCAGCCAGTGCACACATGAGAAATGCAGACTTGCGCATTTCATTGTCTCCTGTGTCTAAAGCACAAGACACACTCAATATGGCTGCATCGTCAAGCAGATGCTGTCCTAAACCGGTATGGAAGTGTAACGGAATGTATCGGTGCGTTTTTCACGCCTCCGCCGTCCCGGCCTTGCGCCGGGACCTGTGACCAGCGTTCAAGCATGGCGTCAGATCTCGTCTGGGGCGGCGCGGAAGGAGTGGCAAGAGGTTTCCCAAACACAAAAAGGGCCAGCCACTATTCGCGGCCAGCCCTTTCAAATTCAATCATCTAAAGAGAGATTAGCCGACCAGCTCGGTGCCGGAGAACCAGAAGGCGATTTCTTCTGCAGCTGTTTCCGGAGCATCGGAGCCGTGAACGGAGTTTTCGCCGATGGACAGGGCGAATTCCTTGCGGATGGTGCCTTCGTCGGCATCTGCCGGGTTGGTTGCGCCCATGACTTCACGGTTCTTCGCGATAGCGTTTTCACCTTCCAGAACCTGAACAACGGTCGGGCCGGAAGACATGAATTCGGTCAGTTCGCCGAAGAACGGACGCTCTTTGTGAACAGCGTAGAACGCTTCTGCTTCACGGATGGACATCCAAACGCGCTTGGAGGCAACAACGCGCAGGCCTGCGTCTTCGAACTTCTTGATGATGGCACCGGTCAGGTTGCGCTTGGTTGCGTCCGGCTTGATCATGGAAAACGTGCGTTCAATCGCCATAGTCTCGTCTTTCTCGATTTTGAGGAAAGGACCGGCAACACCGCCGTATCCTGCATCTTTTTAAAATTTCGCGGCCTTAATAACGGGGCCTTGCCCCGCCCGCAAGGGGGACATGGCATGACATTTTCATGTCGATGACCGATTGCCTGCGCCTTTTGCCCGCTGGCCATCAGTTGGATTGCCGCCTAATCTGGTGAAATCTCAATCGTGTCTGCCCAAACAAGGTTCGCTGAATGCGCCAGTTTCTGACCCGTTTCCATCCTTTGCTTTGGGCGCGCCGCGCAACAGCGGGATTGGTTTTGCTTGGCGGGATTGTAGCTGTCGCGCCAACCACTGGGGTCCACGCCAACAGCTTCGCCACCCAGGACGCCCGGCTGGCAGAACTGCCTTCAGAAGATCTGGAAGACCTTTTAGTGTTTGTCGGTGGCAATGCGCTCTTTGCGGCCTATCATGAAGCCGGGCATATGCTGGTTTCCGAACTCAACATACCTGTCCTTGGCCAGGAAGAAGACGCCGTCGACAATCTCGCGACCTTGTCCATGCTGGCTGCTGACGATGACGAGACGGATCTTTTGCTGATCAATGCGATGATCGGCTGGTTCCTGGTCGCCTCACTCGGTAGTGATGATCTTGTCTTTTACGGCGAACATGATCTCGATGAACAACGCGGCTACCGGATCCTGTGCCTGATGGTCGGCGCGGATGAAGACGCATTTCTGGATCTTGCCCGTGATCTTGATCTGCCGGAGGAGCGCATCGAGACCTGCGCCTTCGATTATGAACAAACGGCTGCATCCTGGGAGGCGGTCACCGATCCCTACCTCCGCGATGGCGATACACCGGCCGGCCGGATCACAGTGGTGCATGAGCCCGCCCCGAAGGGCCTGCAAAGCGTGGCCTTGTTCCTTCGGGAAGCGGAAATTCTGGAACAGGTCGCCGATGAACTCGACACATTTTATGATCTGCCGGAGCGTGTCACCTTCCGTGCGGCGAGCTGCGGGGTCGAAAATGCCTTTTGGGACCCAGGCACAAAGGAAGTCATCTTGTGCCATGAGTTTTTAGGCGGGCTAGCCGAACTCTATCTCACCGATCTGAAGTACGACAATTAGCCGGCATCTCGCATTTTCTTCCGGTAGTTACCCGGCGGCATTCCATAGTGCTTTTGAAACTCCCGGTAAAAATTGGAGCGTGTCAAAAATCCTGCGTTTTCCATGATCTGAGTTGCCGGATCATCGGTCGAGGTCAACAAACGTGCAGCCTCTTCCACGCGCAATTGATTGACAAACTGACTAACGCTTTGCCCCTTGCCTGTGTTGATGGCCCGGGACAAATCCCGGTCTGGCACCCCGACCCGCCGCGCGAGGCGGGACGCCGTTAGCCCGGTGTCCCGAAACAAGCCTTGCTCAACCAAAATGGCGCGTGCCTTTTCCATGATCGCGTCAGCCGCTTCTTTTGAGGCGGGGTGAACAGGTGTGCGCCGACCAACGGTGGAACCCAAGTTCAGCCAGATTAGAAAACCTGTCAGAGCGGCAATGAGAGCAAGCGTTGCCAACGAAACGAGCCATGCCGCGGCATGTTCCTCAGACCGCGCAAAAAGAAACGCAATCGCAGTATCGACAATCAGGGTTGCAATCATCGTGGCGAGAGCAGCGGCTTCAATTTGGTGCCAGCGCCCTGTCAACCGCACGGGGATTTGGCTGAGCTCATCTGGTCCACGTAGCCAATGCCGCGCCAGCAAGAACGAACAAGACAAGACGCTGAGCCCAATGACGGCATCCATCAGACCAGGCAACGGAAGGGGCAAAAGCACAAGGCCGGAGGCTGTGATTGCCAAACCGAACAGGATCGCTCCCGGAGCCTTCAGGCCTGCCAAGGGTTCGCTCAACGCGAGGAAGCTTAGATAGGCGAGCGGGGCTATCCAGATCGGCAGGATGCGCTGCAACGGAAGAAAATCGAAAACGCCGAAAGCAAAGCGCACGCCGACCAGCACAGCTTCCAGGCACAAAAACACCAGCAGAGCAGCAAAACAGATCCGCACACCAACGGGCACACCGCGCCAAAACGGCACCGACAGCAACAGCCCCAACAAAAGCGCTGCAAGGAGAAACGATACTGGAATGCTGATCATGCCGGTCCGGCCGAAGGGAAAACGATGGAATCCCATGTCCTTTATCACGTTTGAGGACAGGACACAGGCCATGTGGCAATTGTCATTCCACCAATTCCGGCCTCATTTCAGAGAAGTCCATTCTTTGTTGAGAGACGTCATGCCCTCTGTTTTCTCTGTTTCTGTTTCAGCTATACGCTGCGCCGCGTCAATTGCCGGAATGTCCGCAACGCTCATCGCGGCTCCTTTGTCTGCGACCGCCGACACCACGCATCAGTCGACCGTCTATACTTTCGGGCCGGGCGTACAGGAAATCACCGTCCAAGACGGGCGAGAAGACCGTCCCCTTTCCGGGCATATCTGGTACCCGACACCAACGCCGGAACACGCTCCAAAATCGGACAGAAGCCAAGTGTGGGAGATGGCACCGGCAGATCCCGGTGCCGAAATTGCAGATGGCACATACCCGCTTCTGGTGGTTTCGCACGGCATGTTCGGCAACACGTTCAATCAGGCCTGGCTCGGCTCGGAACTTGCGAGGCGCGGCTATGTCGTTGCGATGGTCAATCACCCCGGGACAAGTTCTTTCCTCCGTGATCCTGTGCAAGCCCAACAGCTCTGGGAACGGCCAAAGGACCTTACCCGCCTGATCACCTACCTGACCGAACACAGCACATGGCAGGATTACATCGATCAGAGCCGGATATCTGCGGCCGGTCACTCGCTCGGCGGTTTTACGGTATTGCTTGCAGGCGGCGCCCGGTTTGATGGCGATCTCTATGATGCGGGGTGTTTTGGCGACACACGCCTCCCGGTCGTCTGTGACATTTTCCGAGGTTGGTCCGTTGCCGAAACACCCGCCGATAGAACCGCGATGACACAATCCCTCAAAGATCCGCGAATTGGAAAAATCATCAGTCTGGATCTTGGCGGAACACCTCTTCTTTCGAAAAAGAGCCTGGCGGAAATTGATATTCCAGTGCTGGTTGTCGGATCTGGCCGCGCCGATCTGCTCGACCAAGACTTGGAATCCCGTGCCCTTGCGAACGCACTTCTCAAAGAATTGGTTCAACACATAGAGCTGGAAGATGCCGGCCATTTCGATTTCATTGGCGCTTGCAAACCCAGGGGCCGTCAAATCCTTACCCAAGAAGAGCTCGGAGAAGAAATTCTCTGCACTCAAGGCGGCCCGGCGCGCAAGGTTCAGCACCAAAGGATCCTGGAAGAGATCTCGGCGTTCTTGGCGGACTAATCCGTCCTCGCCCATTGCGTGCTCTTGCAGCTTTGCCACAGGTTGCAGCCTCAAAACCCGCATCATCCGCTTTCCGCTTGCATCCGTTGCGCTGCTCGGCCATTGATCCGGCCCATGTTGCAAATATCGGATCTTACCTACCGGATCGGGGACCGTCTCCTGATCGACAAAGCCAGCGTGACCCTGCCCGCCAAGGCCAAGACTGGCCTTGTCGGCCGGAACGGGGCTGGCAAATCGACGCTCTTCAAGATCATCACCGGGGACCTTTCGTCGGAAACCGGTTCTGTCCAGATCCCGAAACGCGCCCGCATCGGCCAGGTGGCCCAGGAAGCCCCGGGGACGGAACACACCTTGATGGAAGTGGTGCTCGCCGCCGACACGGAACGCACCAAACTGTTAGCCGAGGCAGAGACTGAGACCGATCCGGAGAAGATCGCAGAAATCCATACCCGGCTTGCCGACATCGGTGCGCATACGGCAGAAGCGCGGGCTGGAGCAATTTTGTCCGGTCTCGGCTTTGACGCCGCCGCCCAGCAGCGTCCCTGTTCGGCCTTTTCCGGCGGCTGGCGCATGCGGGTCGCGCTCGCCGCGGTTCTTTTTTCCGAGCCGGATCTGCTGTTGCTTGACGAGCCGACCAACTATCTCGATCTGGAAGGCACGCTCTGGCTGGAAAACTATGTCGCGCGCTATCCGCACCAGGTCCTTCTGATCTCTCACGACCGAGATCTTCTGAACAAGGCCGTGGACAGCATCGTGCATCTCGACCGGGGCAAGATGACCTATTACTCCGGCGGCTATGACAGCTTTGACCGGCAGCGGCGTGAAGCGATGATCCTCGCAGAAAAGGCCAAGGAAAAGCAGGATGCCCAGCGCAAGCACATGCAGGCGTTTGTTGACCGCTTTCGTTACAAGGCCTCCAAAGCCCGCCAGGCACAGGCCCGGCTGAAAATGCTGGAAAGGATGGAGCCGATCGCGGCGCTGACGGAAGAAAGCTCCAAGCCGATCCATTTCCCGGATCCGGAGGGCCGTCTCGCCCCGCCGATCATCAAGCTGGAAGGTGTCTCGATCGGCTATGGCGACACCAAGATCCTGTCCCGCCTGACGCTGAACATCGACACTGATGACCGGATCGCCCTGCTGGGTGCCAACGGCAACGGCAAATCGACCTTCGCCAAGCTGATTTCCAACCGGCTCGTCGCAATGGACGGGGAAATCACCAAGGCAACCAAGCTGAAGATTGCGTTTTTCGCCCAACATCAGCTCGATGAGCTGCGCCCGGAAGAAAGCGCGGTGGCCCATGTGCGCGCCCTGATGCCGGACGCTCCGGAAGCCAAGGTCCGCGCGCGCGTTGCCCGATTTGGCCTGCCGACCGACCGCCAGGAAACACCGGCAAAGGACCTCTCGGGCGGTGAAAAGGCCCGGCTGCTGCTTGGCCTTGCGACCTTCGACGGCCCGCATCTTCTCATTCTCGATGAGCCGACCAACCACCTGGATATCGACAGCCGCGAAGCCCTGGTCATGGCCTTGAACGAGTATCAGGGTGCGGTCGTTCTCATCAGCCACGACCGGCATCTGGTCGAAGCCTGCGCCGACCGTCTGTGGCTGGTGGCGGGCGGCAAGGTCGAGCCCTATGACGGCGACATGGAGGATTACAAGCGGTTGATCCTGCAAGGCCCGGAAGCGGCACAAAAGGCCCGCGATAAAGCGGCGGCGGCCGAGGCCGACGCGGCCAGCGCCCAGGAAAAACGCCGGGAAGCGGCCCAGAAACGCAGCCAGTTGAAACCGCTGAAACAAAAGATCGATGCGGCGGAAAAGGAAATGGCGCGCCTGCAGGAAAAGATCGCCAAGATCGACGACATGCTTGCCGATCCGGAGTTCTTCCAGACCGATCCGGAGCGCGCCGCCAAATTCGCCAAGGAACGCGCCTTTTGCGAGAAAAAACTGGTCAAAACGGAAGAAGACTGGCTGGAACTGTCAGCCGAGTTTGAAGAGGCTGGGTAAGTTTACCGCTGCTTTGGTTCGAGGGGTGAATAATGTTCCGGTGCCTCTTTCCTCGTCATGCCCGGACTTGATCCGGGTATGACGGGAGGCCTTGGCCTCTCGTCCTTAGGCCTCATCCCTAACAAATCCTTGCCCCAAAGCCTCAAATCCTCCTCACCCGGCACACGTGATTTTGACGGCGCTGCCTTATGGTTCTCGCGCAATGGGATCGGCTGCTGCCAGGCAGCTTTTTGGGATGAGACGAGACAACCGTGCGCGAAAAAATTACCACGCTGGGGTTTGATGCCGACGATACGCTTTGGCACAACGAGCACCTCTTCCGGCTGACGGAAGACCGGTTTGCCGAGTTGCTCGCCGATTACACCGATCCACAAGGCCTGAAGGACCGGCTGCTGGCGGCGGAAAAGCGCAACATTCTGCACTATGGCTACGGCATCAAAAGCTTCACCCTGTCGATGATCGAGACCGCGATAGAGGTCACCGACCGCAGGGTGCCGGCCAGCGTGGTGGCGCAGATCCTGGACGCCGGACGGGAGATCTTGAGCGAACCGGCAACACCCCTGCCCTATGTACTGGAGACGCTGAAGGCGGTTAAAGGCCGCTACAGGTTGATCATGATCACCAAAGGCGATCTGTTCGATCAGGAGCGTAAGGCAACCGGGTCGGGGCTCGACCGCTATTTTGACGCTCTGGAGATCGTCTCGGAAAAGACGCCGGAAACTTACGAGACACTGTTCCAGCGCCACGGCACGGGGGCGCAAGAGGCCATGATGATCGGCAACTCGCTGAAATCCGATGTGCTGCCGGCGCTCGCCGCGGGCTCCTTTGGAACACATGTGCCCTTCGGCCAGACCCGGGCGCTGGAAGAGGCCGATGTTCCGGAGGCCACCGAGCGTTTTTACCAGATCGACCACATCGGCAAGGTGCCGGAACTGCTGGCTAAAATCGCCGCCTGACGGGCAAAGGCTTTTGAAAGAGCCTTCCCCTATTCTCTGCGGTCATCCCCGCCTTGTGCGGGGATCCATTGGCACCCGTGTCAGCGGGAACGCGTACAAACCGAGTGGCAATTCTTTATCCGAACAATAAATCGGAATGCGCGGAGCAGTGGATTGGATCCCCGAATGAATCGGGGATGATCGGTGTGCTGTGTTATCGCACTGTGCCTAATCAAACGCTGCAGAAGCACGATGCTGGAGTCGAAGGTGACAAGTTCGCTTCAGCTCAATCGTCTTTTTCGACCGGACCGCCCTGTTTGACCCAGTCGGCGAAGCCATCGGTAATGTGAGCGGCTTCAAAACCCATGGATTTCAGGGTCGCAACTGTCAGTGCCGAGCGCCAGCCGGCGGCGCAGTGGAAGACGAACTTCTTATCCTCGCCGAAAATCTCTTTGAAATAGGGACTTTCCGGATCGATCCAGAATTCCGTCATACCGCGCGGACAGTGAAAACTGCCTGGGATATAGCCGGAGTGCTTGCGCTCCCGGATGTCTCTGAGATCGACGAACTGAACGCGCGGATCCTCAACAAGCGCAATGGCGTCCTTCGCGTCGATTTCCTCGATTTGCGCCCGCGCCTGGGCGACAAGCTCGGCTGAGGAGATTTTCAAGTTTTTAGGCATGCCGCCTCCCTAAATTTTTCGTTCGAACACTGCCCGGACATGCGGAATGATCCGCCCCGGACGTTCAATTTCATGAAACTCTTCCCGGACCATTTTCAGACCGAAGGTTTCAAAACGCCGCCATTCGGATGGTTTCATCGGCCACGGCGGCCCCTGAGCCTCTCCGTCTTCATCCTGGCAGCGGTTGATCAGAAGCAGCCGTCCCCCCGGTGCAACCAGACCGGCCATGACCTCAACCGCCCTGGTGCGCAAATCGCCATCAAGCGCCTGAATGGTGTAGCACTCCTGAACCAGATCAAACGCACCGTGCCACTCGTCCGGCAACTGAAAGAGGTCTGCGGCACTGTAGGACACCGGACTGTTCGGAAACCGTTTCTGCGCCCACACAATAGCGTCTTCCGACAAATCAAACGCTTCCGTTTTGTAGCCCGCCGCCGCAAGCGCCTCCGCATTGTCGCCAAGGCCGCACCCGATATCGATGGCGCGACTGCCCCCGCCTGGATTTTCCGCAAGCCATTCGACGATCGCCTGCTTGGGCGCCAAATCCGCCCAGGGAACGGCGGCCGGATCGCCGCCAGCTTCGCGGTAGACCGTATGGAACCAGGCCAGCCGGTCATCGGCCGCGCCGCCCTTGGCGCCGGTCAGTTCGTCAATCCGGTCCCGCGCCGCATCCCGGCGCGCCATGAATGCGCTGTCAGAGTGAACCGTCTTGTCGCTCATGCCTTGCGCTCCCAGCCGCCCGCTTCCGTTTGCTGCCAATAGGCGATCTGAAACCCGGAGGATTTGGCTTCCTTCCAGCGCATCCGCGCCTCTTCGACCGCTCCCTGATCATTGCCGTCAAACATGTAGATTGCGCGTTTGTACGGATCGAGCGCCGGTGGCGCGGCCCGGTCGACGAGAAAGCGGACATCCGCCTCGTTCGGATTGTCCTGCTCGAAGGTCAAATAGATCGGCTGATGTTCTGCATAGCCATCGGCCTTGGTGCCATGCGGCAGGAAGCTGTCGTCCTGATAGGTCCATAAATGTGCATCAAGCGCATTGCACCGCTCCTGGGATCCAGTCTGCACAACCACTTTCCAGTCACGTTCCAGACACTTTTGAAGAAGTTCCGGTAGGGCCAACTCCAGCGGTTTGTGCAAGAGATGATAAAAGACAACTTCAACGCTCATAAGGTTTCAACAACACCTCTTTGAAGACCCACAATCAGTTACCATGCACAGCACTATCATGCGCTGGCGGTCACAAGTGATGCAGCTCGGCCACAGGAGGGACGGCAAATAGCATCCACACAAAACCGACCGTGGACACCTTAGCCGAGTCGTTGCATTAACCTTCCGAAAATAACCGTTCGTTAGGCTTACCGCCGGGGACGATCTTTCAAGATCTGGCGTTATGGCTGGGGTACGGTTTCCCGACCCGGCCGAGATGGGGATTGTGTATGCTTGCACGAGTAGTTGTGTTTTGCGGATTGGTGGCCTGTGTAGCTGGAGCCACTGTCGGCATGGGTTTCCTGGTCGAACCTGCGACCGCATGTCAGGCCTATAAGACCTGCTGATTTTCCGGACTTCTCAGTCCATGAAAAACCCGCCAATACGGCGGGTTTTTCTTTGTTTTCAGCTCTTTTCAATCAGCTCTCGTAGTGGTCCGCCACCAGCTGGTTGAGCAGGCGAACGCCGTAGCCAGACGCCCAGCTCTGGCACGTGTCATCCTTAGGCGCTCCAAATGCTGTGCCGGCAATGTCCAGATGCGCCCATGGCACATCGTTGGAAAAGCGCTGCAGGAACTGCGCGGCGGTGATAGATCCGGCCCACCGCCCTCCGGTGTTTTTCACGTCAGCATTCGGTGTGTCGATGAGCTTGTCGTAATCCTTCGACAACGGCAGGCGCCAGAGCGGCTCACCACTGGCCTTGGCCGCATCCAACAGCTTGTCGGCAAGCTCATCATTGTTTGAGAAAAGACCAGCGTTCAAATTGCCGAGTGCAACCAAGACCGCACCGGTCAGTGTCGCAAGGTCGATCATGATTGCCGGCTTGTATTTTTCCTGCGTGTACCACATGGCATCCGCCAGAACGAGACGGCCTTCGGCGTCTGTATTCAGGATTTCGATGGTCGTTCCGGACATGGCGGTCACGATGTCGCCGGGCCGTTGTGCGTTGCCGTCCGGCATGTTTTCGACAAGACCGATGACACCCACCACATTTGCTTTGGCCTTGCGAGCTGCAATTGCGTGCATGGCACCAGTGACAGCCGCCGCACCACCCATGTCGCCCTTCATATCTTCCATACCGCCAGCCGGTTTGATGGAGATCCCGCCGGTATCGAAAACCACGCCCTTGCCCACCAAGGCGACGGGAGCTGCGCCTTTTTTGCCGCCGTTCCACCGCATGATGGCAAGGCGCGGCGGACGGACCGAGCCTTGAGACACGCCCAAGAGCGCTGCCATCTTGAGCTTCTTCATCTCCTTTTCGCCAAGGATTTCGACCTCAACACCAAGCGCTTCCAATTCCGAGGCCTTGGCGGCGAATTCGACCGGCCCGAGAACGTTTGCCGGCTCGTTGACCAGATCACGGGCCAGGATCACCCCATCGGCAATGCCTTCCGCCGTGGTCCAGGCTTTTCGCGCGGCTTTGGGATCCGCAACTTGCAGGGTCAATTTAAGCGTTTTCTTCGCCTTGTCGTCGTCCTTTTTGGACTTGTACTTATCGAAGTCGTAAGCGCGCAGTTTGGCACCCATTGCAAATTCAGCTGCAAGCTCCGCATCCAGCTCCTCGCCTTCCGGGGCTTCAAGAACGACTGTCGCCACCTCTGCCTTGGCAGACTTAAGGGCGGCAAACACTGCACCGCCGAACGCGCGCCAGTCATCGCGGGTGAGCCCCTCCATCGCGCCAGTTCCAAAGACAATCAGCCGATCGAGTGAAAGACCACCGGGCGCGACAAGGTCGAGGCTGGTCTTTTTCTTTCCGGAGAAACCTCCGATCTCCGCGACATTCGCCAGACCACCCGTCAAATCGCCGACCAGTCCTGCAGTGGCAGCTCCAGTTGCCAATGCCTCGCCTGCCAAAGCGACCACAATCCCCTTTGACGGAGCGTCGATTTTTGAAAAGGAGATCTTGTTCAGCTTGGTCATCGTTTGTCCTTGCAGGTCGGTCAAAGTCATCAGGATGTGAAACAGGACAGCGTTGTGTCCTGGCCGGGAGATATCCCTAGATTGCTAAATGATGGCGTTTTAAAGCGTTTTCGGCAAGATCAGTTGCAAATTAATGTATATTAACCATCTTCTTTCATGGGCCATTCACCACATCCCGTGTTATTGAACACAAAGTCAAATTTTATGAGATTTGTACGGAGTATCCGGCAGCTGCCATGAACACGCTGGAACGCTATATTATTCGGCGCACCGCCTATGCGTTCACGCTCACGCTCGCCGCCATGACGGGGGTCGTTTGGGCAACGCAGGCCCTCCGGCAGCTAGACCTAGTGACGTCCAAGGGGCAGACAATCGTCCAGTTCATCGGCATCACCATGCTGGCGTTGCCGTTTCTAATCGTCACTGTCGCGCCCTTTGCGCTCATGATCGCGCTCATACTGGTTTTGAACGCGCTCTCCGGCGACAGCGAGCTGATTGTGATTGATGCAAGCGGTGGATCCAGGTTTCTGGTGCTCAAGCCCGTGCTTGTGTTTGCCACGATCATCATGATGCTGGCGTCTGCCTTCTCTCTTTATGTCGCGCCCGCCGGCCTTGCCCAGCTTCGAACGGAAATCACGCGTGTGCGCGCAGATCTCGTTGCCAACATCGTCAAACCGGGGCGCTTCATCAACGTGGAGGAAGGCTTGACCTTCCACATCCGAAACCGGTCTGGCAAAGGAACGCTCGATGGACTTTTGATGCATGACACGCGAGACCCAGACACAGCCTTTACCTATCAGGCTGATACCGGAAATATCATCGAGGCAGCCGGCCGGACATTGCTGGTCATGCAAAACGGCACGATCCAGCGGCGGCCGAAACAGGTCGGCGATATGTCGATCGTCCGATTTCAGTCCTATGCCTTCGATTTGTCCAACCTGATCCCGGAAGCAAGTGAACCGGTCTTCAAGCCGAGCGAGAGAAGCACTGCAAACCTCCTTGGCCCGCCCGGAAATGATTACTTCGCGGTCACACACCCAGAGAGGCTTCGGGCAGAAATTCATGAGCGGTTCAGTTTGCCGCTCTATTGCTTGTCCTTTGCTCTGATAGTTTTTGCATTCCTAGGCGTTGCACGGACGACCCGGCAGGGGCGCGGCATGGCGATTGTGGGCGCCATCACCTGCTGCGTTCTTCTGCGCACAACCGGCTTTGGCATTACGGCTATCTCCAATGATACCGCTGTGCTTTATGCGATGCGGTATGTGGTTCCGGTTCTGGGCGGTGGCATTGCCCTAGTTTCGATCCTCCGCGGGCACCAGGGCAAACAGTCTCAGGCCCTCCAACGGTTCCAGCTCATGATCGGAGACTGGGTTGAAGCAATCACCGCAAAATTGACCAAGAACCGTGCCGGGAGCGCTTCATGATCCTGGGGCGGACCCTTTCTGTTTACTTTTCCGGCCGCTTTATCAAAGCAATCCTTGGCCTTTTCCTGTTCGCCGCGGTGCTGCTCTTCCTGTTCGATGTGCTGGAACTTGTCCGGCGCGGCAGCGACAGAGAGGGCTTCACCGTGATGCGGGTCGCCTACATATCGCTCCTGCGGGTCCCTCTCCTTCTGGAGCAGGTCATCCCATTTACGGTTCTGTTTGGTGCAATCGCAGCCTTCGTCACACTCAGCCGCGCCTTGGAACTGGTCGTAACCCGGGCGGCTGGCATTTCGGTTTGGCAGTTTTCAACGCCCGCCGTTTTGGTTGGTCTTTTGCTCGGGGTGTTCTCAATCACGGTCTACAACCCCGCTGCGGTCTACCTTCAGCAAAAATCAGAGGAAGCTGCTGCCGGATTGTTCGGGGCCGATCAGACCTTCTTGTTGCAGAGCTCCGGAGAGGTCTGGGTCCGTCAAGACGGCCTCGATGGAGAGTCCGTGCTGCGCGCTTCTCAGCTTCTGGACAACGGGACACGTCTCTTAAGGGTGACGGTTTTCACCTTCGATGAAGACGGCACATTCCGTGAGCGGATCGAAGCAGAACAGGCGCGGCTTGGAAACGAGACCTGGTATCTCGACAATGCCATCGTCTACACCACCGAAAACGATCCACAGTCTTACAGCGTCTATCAAATCAGCACGTTCCTGACAGCGACAGAGGTTCGAGAGAGCATCGGGTCGCCCGAATCGATTTCATTCTGGAACCTGCCCCGGTTTATCGAACTGGCGAGAAACGCGGGTTTGCCAGCCTATCGTTACAATCTACAATATCAATCGCTGCTCGCGCGGCCATTGTTGTTGATTGCCATGATCCTGATCGCAGCGGCGGTTTCCCTTAAAGTTTCGCGATTTGGTGGATTGGGACGGATGATTCTGGGTGGAATCCTGTCCGGGTTCGTGCTTTACGTTCTTACGGAACTGGCCAAGGACTTCGGAGGGGCGGGAATCGTGCCTCCGTTGGTTGCTGCGTGGGCGCCAGGAATATTTGGGGTACTTATGGGTTTGACAATTCTCTTGCATCAGGAAGACGGGTAAGGCGCATGACGTTTCCGTTTTTTCTGAACACAGAGACTTGGGCCGGACGTGCATGCCTTTTGGCAGCCGTCAGCGCTCTTGCCGTGTCAGCTGGAATATTGACGGCCCCGCATTCTGCATCCGCACAGAACCTTGATTTTTTCAACAACGAAGCCCCCTCCGCTGACGAAGATCTTCTTCTTGAGGCCAACAACCTCACCTACGATTTCGACCGCGACATCATCACCGCGCGCGGCGATGTGCAGGTCTACTACGACGGCAACACGGTTCAGGCAGCTCAGATCGTTTTTAACCGTGGCACGCAGCAGCTAACGGCTACAGGCAACGTCATCTTCCTCGATACCGAAGGCAACATTCTTCGGACCGAAGAGTTGCAGATGTCGGAAGATTTTGCGCAGGCCTTTGCCCGCTCGCTTCAGATCGACATGCCGAACAGAACGCGGCTGATTGCCGAACAGGCAACTCGTGAAGACGGCCACGTCACAGTCGTGGAAAATGGTGTCTATACCGTCTACACGAATCCGACGCGTCCAGCTGGCAAAGCACCGCTCTGGCGCATCCGTTCCAAAACGATTGTCCATGACAAACAGGAAAAGGTGATCCGGTTCGAGCAGCCTTCGCTCGAGTTCTACGGACAGCCAGTCCTTTATGCGCCGTTCCTGTCGATGCCTGACCCGACCGTCAAGCGTCATTCCGGCTTTCTAATCCCCAACTGGGTAATTGCGGACAAGCTCGGGTTCGGGGCGAATATTCCATACTACTGGGCCTTGAGCCCGCACCGCGATCTGACAACAACTTTTACTCCGCTGACCAGGCAAGGGCTTTTTGTCGACGTTGATTTCCGGCAGAAGTTCCGGCGGGGCGACTTTTCGCTGTCAGCAGGCGGCATCTATCAGCTTGATCCTGGCCAGTTCAAAACCCAGCGCGCCGACAGCGACATGCGCGGTGCTTTCCGCACGACGGGCACATTCAATGTAACCGGTGCCTGGAACCTC